>Ga0233437_1001035_pt1 | contig 54764 bp, 47 predicted proteins | sample SI_122_August201_FD_182714 | JGI IMG/M metagenome (GOLD analysis project Ga0233437, IMG submission 182714) | Seawater microbial communities from Saanich Inlet, British Columbia, Canada - SI_122_August2016_200_MG | ecosystem: Environmental > Aquatic > Marine > Inlet | place: Canada: British...
ATGGAATGTTTGAAGTATTCAACACCAAGTGAAAAATTAGAAAAATATCGTTTAAGAATTAAAAAATAGCACAAACATGCTAATTGAGATAAAAAGTAAAGTGGTCGGAATGAGTGTGGTCGGTAGGCACTAGGTACGATGTCGTATAATAGCACACTTGAAAGATTTTGTCAAGGGCAGTGCGTTCTGATTTGAATTTATCGCTAATTTTAGAGGAAAATTTATGCTAATTTATAAAAACAGAAGTAAGCAATTTGTTTTCAATTAGAAGTTTTCTCCCATCCCCCACAGCGCATGAAAAAGTAGTTTTAATGTTTGAGCGAAAAGTGGGTCGACAATGACAAGAGAATCATGTTCGCGTGAGATGACGATCTTGTCGTCTGCTATTAGGATTTCACATAATACGCCAAATTTGTCGACTGGGAGGTATTTCATGAACATTTTTTCGTCTTCTGCCATTTTTCTGACTTTTGAATCGACAATTTTGTTTTTGGAGATGTAGATTAATTTGAATTTATCGACGTTGCTCAGTAGGGTTTGGACATGGTGTTTGTTAATTGCATCTTTGTACTTTTCGTAGTTGAAAATGTTTAGCATTTCGCTGGTTCGAATGTTTTGGATTTCAGATCGGAGCATTTTGAGCTCTTCAACATTATTGAAGTTGTAATATTTGACGCTTGGTTTATCTTTTACAAGGTTGTAGATAGAATCGAGTTCGGGCATGATGTCATTTAGCATTTCCTTTTTTCTGATAATTTCTTTTTCTTTTTGCTCGTAGATACTTTTTAGTTTTTCTGGGCGTTCTGCTACAAATAAAATTTTACCATAACGCTCCATTGATTTGACAAGTCCACGAGAGATGAGATTTTTTATATGAGAATAGGTTGTGGTACGATTGATATTTGTTTTTTTTGCAATTTCAAAAACAGAAGCGTAGCCAAGTTGCAGAGTTGCAACGTAGATTTCCGCTTCTTTTTCTGTTAGGCCGATGTTTACTAGTTCTTGGGTTAGCATAGGGTGGTGAGTGTTAATCGCAGTTAATCCCCAAACTACAATCTATTTCATGATTGAGTACGGGGCAAGCAGTTAATCGGCTGCGCGGTTAATCGTCTCGGTATATCGTTACTTGAAAGGATAAATAATTTAGTCGCGAAGGAAGTATAGTTGAATCACATTAATCGCAATAATTAGTATTGTGAATGTAGTTTAAGTATACCTTTTGTGAAAGGTTTTGTTAAAAAGTTACTAACATTTTACAGGCTAAATTTAGGGGAATGTCAATTTTTTTGGGTTTTTGATTGACACAATATTGTTTAAGTGTCCCCACTGAACTTTTGGTGGGGTTTACAAACTGAAGTATAATATAGGTAGATAAGAACATTACAATCAAACGTCGTGCTTTACTGGAACTTACCAAACAAAGGAAAAGAAAGGTGGTACGTTTAAGCGTCGTGCTTTACTGGGACTTACCAAACAAAGAGAAAGGAAAGGTGGTACGTTTCGCACAGGTTCAAAGACTGAACAAAGTTTTGAGAGAACAAGCTACTCAACACAAAACGAAAGGGAGAACGTTTCGCACAGGTTCAAAGACTGAACAAAGTTCTGAGAGAACAAGCTACTCAACACAAAACGAAAGGGAGAACGTTTCGCACAGGTTCAAAGACTGAATAAAATTTTGAGAGAACAAGCTACTCAACACAAAACGAAAGGGAGAACGTTTCGCACAGGTTAAATGACCGAAAAGAATTTTGAGGGGGTTCGCTACTCAACTGGCAGTGAAAAGAAAGGAGAAAACGTCATGGGACAGATTCATTTGGGGCTTAATAGTGAATATCAATGTGGCTTTGGTGGACTGTGTGAATGGTATAATGATCCGTTTCTTGATCCTGAGATTTGGGAATTGAATAGAATAAGTAAAGTTCATGACAAGTATGCAATAATGAATGCTCGAAGAAAACAAAAACAAAATATTCTTCATTAAGAATCGAGCAAAAGCTCCCACGAAAAAAGTGGGAGCGTTTTTATTTGCGGATTTTCTTAATTTTGAACGGTTGATTTTATTCCGAACTAAAGTTCGGGTGAAGGGGTAAATCCTAAGATTAAATTACAGGACGATGCTGACGAGTTTGCCTTTGACGTAGATTATTTTCTTGGGGGTATTGCCGTCTAGGTATTTTTTGACTATGTCGGAATCAAGGGCTAGTTTTGTTATGTCTTTTTCGGAGATATTTGGAGAGACTGTGAGTTTGTCTCTAACTTTTCCGTTGATTTGGATGACGATTTCGATGGTATCGACAATTATTTTTGATTCGTCGTGATTTGGCCAGGTAGAGAGGAAAATTGATTGTTTTTCGCCGAGGTTTTCCCAGAGTTCATCGCAAAGATGTGGGGCGAAAGGGCTTAGTGCTTGTAGGAATCCTTTGAATAGTTCTTTGGTGCAACCGACCTGAACAATTTTGTTGACGAAAATCATCATGGCACTGACTGCTGTGTTGAAATGCATGCTTTCAATGTCAGTTGTTACTTTTTGGAGCATTTGATGATAGGCGGTAGTCACTTCTTGGCTGTCGTCACTCCATTTGTCGAAGTTGTGGACTTTGTCTAGGAACTTTCTGACTCCTCGGAGTCCATTTGTGTCCCAGCTAACTGCTTGGTCAAATGGGGCCATGAACATTTCGTAAACTCGAAGTGAGTCGGCGCCAAAGTCGTCGATAACAACGTCCGGGTTAATGACATTGCCCCATCGTTTACTCATTTTTCGGCCATCTTCTGCCATTATTAGTCCTACATTTTGAAGTTTCTTGAATGGTTCTTGCTCGCTAACAACTCCGATGTCGAATAGAAATTTGTGCCAGAAACGAGCGTAGATTAGATGTCTAGTAGCGTGCTCGGCTCCGCCGACGTAGAAGTCAACAGGTGACCAGTATTTTTCTTTTTCTGGGTCGACTAAAGCGTCTGAATTATTTGGATCAATATATCTGAGATAGTACCAGTTTGAACCAGCCCATTGTGGCATGGTATTGGTTTCTCTTTTTCCTGCACCTCCACACTTCGGACATGTTGTATTTACCCAGTCGTCAATATTTGCTAGTGGTGACTCCCCTGTTCCGCTTGGTTCGTAGTTTTCTACTTCGGGAAGGACAACTGGCAGATCTTTTTCATCAACAGGTACTGCTCCACATTTTTCGCAGTGAATTATTGGGATTGGTTCGCCCCAGTATCGTTGTCTTGAGAAGACCCAGTCTTGGAGACGATAGTTAACGGATTTTTTTCCTATTGATTCATTTTCGAGCCAGTCTGATATTTTTTTAATTGCGTCTTTTGGTTTTAGACCATCAAATTTATCTGAGTTAATCATTTTTCCGTTGTCGATATCGGTGAAAGCTCCTTTTTCTATGTCTCCACCATCAACAACTTGAACTATTTCCAAATCATATTTTTTTGCAAACTCGTAATCACGTTGATCGTGGGCAGGAACTGCCATAATTGCGCCTGTTCCGTAGCTTGAAAGCACATAATCTGCGATCCAGATCGGGATTTCTTTGCCGTTAACGGGGTTGATTGCGTACGCGCCGGTGAAAACGCCTGATTTGTCTTTTTGTAGTTCGGTTCGTTCGAGATCGCTCTTTTTGCTGGCGGTCGCTTGATATTTAAGTACGTTTTTTTCGAAATCTTTGGTTGTGATTTTGTTTACTAGGTCATGTTCTGGTGAAAGTACCATAAAAGTTGCTCCGAAGAGTGTGTCGGGACGAGTTGTGAAGACTTCTAGTTTGTCGTCGAAGTTTTGAACGTTAAAATTAACTGTTGCACCTTCGCTTCGGCCGATCCAGTTTTTTTGCATTTCTCGGATTGAGTCTGGCCAGTCTTTTAGACTTTCTAAATCGAAAAGTAGTCGATCAGCGTAGTCGGTAATTTTTAGTACCCATTGTCTGAGCGGTTTTCGCTCGACTTCGCTGTCGCAACGTTCACATTTGCCGTCTTCGAGGTCTTCCATTGCGAGTCCTGTCTTGCAACTTGGGCACCAGATGATTGGTTCTTCTGACTCATATGCTAAACCTTTTTTTAACATTTGAATGAAAGCCCATTGAGTCCATTTGTAATAACCGGGGTCAGTTGTTGTAACTTCACGGCTCCAATCGTAGGTGAAACCTATTTTTTCGAGTTGAGTTTTGAAAACTTTTATGTATTTTTCAACCGCAAATTTTGGATGGACTTTGTTTTTTATTGCGTAGTTCTCGGCAGGTAGCCCAAAAGCGTCCCAGCCCATTGGGTGAAGGACATTGAAGCCTTGCATCATTTTCATACGAGCGGTAACGTCAGTTGCGATGTATCCCTTTGGGTGGCCGACGTGGAGGCCGGCGCCTGAAGGATAGGGAAACATGTCGAGAATGTAGTATTTTGGTTTATCTTGTGTATCGGAAGTTTTATAAATTTCTGACTTTTCCCAGTTTTTTTGCCATTTTTGTTCGATTTTTTTGTGGTTATATTTCATAAGGCGATGCGAATATGCGAATGCATGCGAATGATGCGAATATAAATACATCATTCAAATACAAATACGGCTTATTTATCACTTAATTATTATAATTTTACCTTAAAATGGGGTTTTTTGCAATAGAAAAACTTCGTCGTATGAGACGAAGTTTGAGTTTAGGAACTATTTCATTTCTACAATCAAGATAGTTAAGTTAATCGCGACGATCGTACACTATTTTCCCGCAACAAATTTGACAACGAACTGGATCATTTGTATCACGAAAAGTATCATTAAATCTAACATGGTAGGCACAGTTGCCGGTTCTTTTGTGCCAGGCTGTTAATGCACTAATGGCTTCACTTTCCCCTCCGAGTTGCTCCTTTAACTTCTCGAAGAATCGTTCGCCACATTCAGATTCTTTCTGCTTTGCATCAAATAGTTGCTGTGTTAACTGTCTTTTTTTCTTTTCGCATTTACCTGACTGTTGTCGATAGGCAGCAATTGTAGTTCTGCCGATATCTTTGGGCATTTTGTTTCCTTTCTTGTGGGCGTTTAAGGAACAATTAAGTATTTTAACAAGATAGTTATTCCTTGTCAATAGATAGCTGTGTTTGTGTAGTAATTTTAGCTTAAAATGGGGATTATTGCAATAGAAAATGATTGCTGAGACTTATCCAGAATAAATATAGCTGACCTAACAGGCCAGCTTTTTTGATATTAATTGGATTGGAAGTCGTTTTATAATAATGTTGCTTTGACGGGGGCGAAGGATTTGCGGTGGATGTCGCAGGGGCCGAGCCATTGCAGTTGGTCGCGGTGAAATTGGGTGCCGTAGCCTTTGTGGAGGTGGAAGCCGTATTCTGGGTATTTCAAGGCGAATGCGTCCATCATGCGGTCGTGGAACTCTTTGGCGACGATTGAGGCGGCTGCGATTGAGGCGATTTTTCGGTCACCGCCTTTTATTAGTTCAAATGGGGTTTCAAATGAGAGTCTTGCCATGTAATCTGAGAGGATGAAGTCGGGAGTGACTGACAGATATTTCCAGGCTCGTTTCATGGCGATTTTATTTGCGTAGCTGAGGCCGTGTCGGTCAATGTCAACGTTACTAGCAACTCCAATTGACCAGGATCTTGCATGGCAGAGGATCATTGGGAGGATGGCTTTTCTGTTTTTTTGACTTAGTAGTTTTGAATCGTTTAATAGAATGAAAAGTTCCTCGCTCATTCTATCTAAAACAACAGCCGCGGAGACTAGGGGTCCGGCGAGTGGTCCTCGGCCTGCTTCGTCGATGCCGCAGATGATAGAGTGGCCGGAGTTGATTAGGTTTTGTTCGTAATTGTAGTCCATTTGGTTGATTGGTTTATTCGTTGATTGGTTTAAGATCCACGACTTGAACAGGTACAGGTAATTGAATTGTCCCCTGCGGGACGCCCCAGGTTCGAAACCATGGGGCTGATATTTGTAGGTGAACCTCTAAACCTACTACGCTCTTGTTTTACAGAGCTTCGAAGGTCAGGAGAGGTTTTTTATAGTTAACCCCTTCAGGGGTTTTAGTCAATTGTGAAAAATTTAGCGTTGGGTTTCGAACCCAACGGTTCCCGAAGGGGTAAATTTATCGAGCTTGATTAAGTATTGTCGAAAACAGAGAGAAAACTAGACTTTCTGAGGCGGGTTTTTGAAGGTTATTTCGGGTGTATGGTTGTTGATTGTGTCGGGGGTGATGCCGAGTTTTTGTTGGTAGATTACGTCGGCTGCGCCGAAGATGGCCTCTGAGTAGTCGAAACCGAGGAGGTCGGAGACTTTTCTTACTTTTTGTTCGCTGGTTGATTCTATTTCAACGTAAGGGTCGAGTCCTGGCCAGGTGTCTATTGAGATTTCAACGTCTTTATAATTCCACATTTCTCTTTTTGTTTCTTGGAATGATTTTTTGTGGGCACCGATTGCTTCTAGGAATTCGCAACCTTCGTCGAAGTCGTTTATTTCGAAATAGATTTCTTTTTGATCTTCGATTTTTTCACCGTCGACTTGTTTTAGGCTCATTGTAATTTTGTCGCCTTCGTCACGGACACGTAGCCAGCCACCTTTCATGGTTTTTGGTGGATTAAAAACGGCGCGAGTCATTAATCGCTCTGGATAGATTAGTTTTGCGCCGATTGATTTTAGGTTTGAGCGAAGGTCGTCGACGTTGATGTCGAGGAACGTCGCTTCGAATTCAGTTTGCATAGAGATGGATATGGTAAATTTTGTAAATATCGCCTGCCGGCAGGCAGGTAAATAGGGTAAATATCGCAAGTCACATTGTCCCCTGCGGGACGCCCCAGGTTCGAAACCATGGGGCTGATATTTGTAGGTAAACCTCTAAACCTACTACGCTCTTGTTTTACAGAGCTTCGAAGGTCAGGAGAGGTTTTTATCGTTAACCCCTTTAGGGGTTTTAATTAATTGTAGAATATTTAGCGTTGGGTTTCGAACCCAACGGTTCCCGAAGGGGAAAGTTATTGAGCTCAATCATTTTTTCCAAGAATAAGAATAAACTGAAGTCTAATTTAATCTTATCATAAGATTAACATTTATCAAAAAGACCCCACTAGTGGGGTCCTTTTTATCGTAGTCGATTAAACGTCTGATACGTGTTTAGAAACGATTTTTGCCATTTCAAACATGTTTACTTTTGGTTTTCCGAAGAAAGCTTTTAGCTTCTCGTCACCGAGGATATCTCGTCTGTTTGCTGGATCTTGTAGGTCATGTTTTTTGATGTAAACCCAAAGTTGTTTTACGATCTCAGGTCTTGACATTGGACCTTTTCCAACGACAGCTTCTAATTCAGCAGATAGTGCTAAAGGTTTCATTAGAGCTGGGTTTGCTTTTCTTGGCATAAATTTGTGAAACAGAAGATAGAAATTTGATATTATGATGAGATCATCTTAATAACGAGTTTCTAAATTCCTTACTTTAATTTTCTTGCTTATAGGTAGTATAGCATAGATCCTTTAATCTTTCCAGGGCAAATGCAAATGCAGCGGTTCGTAGGTCAATTGATTTCTCTTCGCTAAGTGCGAGAATACTGTGCCAAGATGGGACAATTAGTTCTTTTAATTTTTCAAAAACTTTCTCTTCTTCCCAATACTCATCGTCTAGGTTTTGTTGCCATTCAAAGTAGCTAACTGTAACGCCTCCTGCGTTAGCAAGTACATCTGGGACTGATTTTATGCCATTTTTAGCCAATATTTCGTCTGCCTCAGGAGTAACTGGTCCATTGGCAAGTTCTATTATATATTTTGCTTTGATACTTTCGGCGTTCTCCCCTGTAATTTGGTTCTCTAGGGCTGCTGGTACTAGGACATCAACGTCGAGCTCTAGTAATTGCTCGTTTGAGAGGGTATTTAGGCCCTCGAAACCGGTGACTGAGCCTGTGGATTGCTTGTGTTCTAGTACCTTGTTTATGTCTAATCCCTCAGGGTTATAAATTCCTCCCTTGGAGTCTGAAACAGCGACAACTTTGTAACCTTTTGCGTGACAAAGTGAGGCCATAACGTTGCCGGCGTTGCCAAATCCTTGGATTGCGACTGTTTTTAGGTTGTCACTTGCGAGTTCCTCGAGGATGAAGAATCCGCCCATTGCGGTTGCTCGGTCTCGGCCTTTGCTTCCTCCGTTATCTAAAGATTTTCCTGTCACGACTGCTAAATCTTTTTGTCCTTTTACTGTAGCGTACTCGTCAACGATCCAGTTCATGATTTGAGAGTTTGTATAGACGTCGGGTGCTGGTACGTCGATGGCGTTGCCGATGTCGTTTGCGAGTGCGCGTGTGAAAGATCTTGTTAAAGCTTCTAGTTCGGTAGGGCTAAGTTCTTTTGGGTTTACTGTGACGCCACCTTTACCGCCTCCCATTGGGATACCGGCGACGGCGCATTTGATTGTCATCCAGAAAGCGAGGGCTTTGACTTCGTCGAGGTCGACTGATGGATAGAAGCGTAGTCCGCCCTTGTATGGTCCGGCCCAGTTGTTGTATTGGACTCGGTAGCCTTCGAAAATTTTTAGTTGGCCGTCGTCCATTTTGACTGGGACTTTTACTTGGATCGTTTTGTCGGGGGTTTTTAGTAGTGTTAAAACATCGTTGTCGAGGTTTATGACTTTGGCAGCTTTGGAAAGTTGTGTCATGGCGTTTTGGAAAGGGTTGTTCATAGTGAGTGGTGAGTAGTGAGTAGTGAGTAGAATCACAAAACACTAATCACGAATAGGTATTGACAAAAATAAAAAATTGATATAATATGTAGTATTGGTTATAAACGATAAAGGAGGGCATAATGGGCACAACTTCATTTTTGCTCGGGATCGTTTTTGGACTTTGTCCATATTTAGCGTTGACTGATATGGTTAATAATGCAGATCTAAATCAGGTTGCGTTTCTTAATCAATATGAACTGATGCATACGCTAATTGCGATTGTTCTTTTCCTGGCAATTGGTTTGTTTTCCATGGTCATTGGAATTGCGCTTCTCTTTATTGATAAAATACCGGATAGATATTTGCTAAGAAAAAGTTATCTTAATCAGTCAAACTAGACGGGTTTTTTTACACTAAACACTCAGCTGCCTCATTAGGCAGTTGTTATTTTTTTCGGCGGTTGAAGTCGGTTGTTTGGGCTTCCTGGCCTCTCTGTTTCTGGATGTAGGCGTAGGCGCTGAGGGCTGCTTTGGCTCCCTCTCCGGCGGAGATGACGATCTGTTTGTAGGGAGTGTCGGTGACGTCGCCGGCGGCGAATATGCCTGGAGTTGAGGTTTGGCTCTTGTTGTCGGTGATGACGTAGCCGCCATCTGTCATTTTGACGAGGTCTTTTACGAATTGTGTTTGGGTTTTCCAGCCGATCTCGACGAAGACTGCGTTTAGGTCGATTTGCGACTCTTCGTTTGTTTTATTATTGATAAGTTTGGCACTCTCAACTTTTTGTTCGCCGACAATTTCTTTTATTTCAGTATTATTTAGTATTTCTACGTTCTTTTTTGCTTTGACTGCGTCGACAAGGACTGTTTCGGCTCGGTAGCCGGATTCTCCTTTACGAACTATTAAATATACTTTTTCACAGATGTCTGAGAGGTAGTCAGCTGCGTCAAAGGCGCTATTTCCAGCTCCTACTACGCTGACAACTTTGTTTTTGAAGAGTGGTCCGTCGCAGGTTGCACAATAGGCGACTCCCCTACCGGTTAGCTCGCCCTCGCCTAGGACTCCTAGTTTTCTTTGTTCTAGTCCGAAGGCTAGGATGACGGTTTTTGCTTGAAAGTCTTCGTCTTTTGTTTTTATTGTGAAGAGAGCATCTTGTTTTTCGATTGAGGTTACTTCTGCCATTTTTATTTCAGCTCCACTGTCGGTTGCTTGCTTTTTGAATTTTTCCATTAGTAGTGGGCCTGTGATTGACTCCCCTGTTCCTGGGTAGTTTTCAACTTCGGTTGTGATAACGACCTGACCGCCGATATTTTTTGTTAAAATCAAAGTTTTCAAAGCTCGTCGGCTTGAGTAAAGGCCAGCGGTAAGGCCGGCGCAGGCTCCGCCTATTATAATTACGTCGTATTTAGACATATGTGAGTAGTGAGTGGTGAGTGGTGAGTGGTGAGTAGAATCACCAATAACCAAATTCCAATCATCAATTAATCAGAAATTACAAGTAGCTTTCGAGTTTTTCTTTGAGTACATCTAAATTCTGAAGTCCGACAAGGGTTTCTTTTGGTTCGCCGGCAACAAAGATGATAAGGGTTGGCATGCTCATGACGCCGTATTTCTGGGTTGTGTCTGGGCTCTGGTCGACATCTAGTTTGCCGATTTTTAGTTTTGTGTCTTTTAGTTCGGTAGCAAGATTCTCGAGGATTGGGCCTTGCATCTGGCATGGTCCGCACCAAGTTGCGAAGAAGTCGACGAGGACTGGTCCGTCTTTGTATTCTAGTACTTCTGAGTTGAAGTTTGAGTCGTTAAATTCCATAATATATCTACGAATAACGAATTTTTACGAATTCTACGAATCACTTGAAACAATTTATGAAAAGTAATTTATAGAATTTATAATTTATCTATTATTTGTAGCCTTATTTTTTATTTTCTAGCCAAAAACGGAGGACATGGCGGATGAATTCGCTTTTGTTCTCGAATTTGTGTTTTTTCATTTGTTTTTCTACTTCGGAGCAGAGCTCTTTTGGTAGGGAAAGGGTTACTACGCAGCGCATAGGGTTAGTGAGTAGTGAGTAGTGAGTAGTGAGTAGATTAAGCTTCACACCTACAATCGCTCAACTCTTTTTGTATTACATTGTATTACAATTTTACTCCTTTGGTGGTGGGTGTCAAGGGGGAGTTATCAACAAAGGAATGAGTCGCAATGCATATTTCTCCGATGCGTTCGAAATTATACGGGGTTGGGAAAATCGCAAATAAAAAAGAGGCCGTGTTAGGCCTCGTGTGAAATTAGTCTTGCAGTCGACGCATCATACTAAGGACGTCGTTGTCAGATTTTTCGAGTTTTCCGATTTGGGTTTGCAATTTTTTGTGATGAGCTTCCATCTTTTTGAAAACGCGCCTATTATCTAGCAGTGTCATGGTTTGTACCAGTAAACCAGAAGGAGAACAACAGCCTCTATCAAAAAGAAGCATGCCTTGACGAAGAGCTTTTTTGATACGTTTTACAAATTCATCCATAGTCGAAGCGTTTTCTAGGAGAACTAGTTCTCTTGCCTGTGTTAAAACTTCAACTGTCTCTACACTGGACTTATTGCGTTGCAATGCAATCTCGAGATCCATCTTGATATATAGCCTTCTTTCCTGAGTATAGCTTTCTTTGCCAACAAGGAAATGCCATCTGTTTTTTTTACCATCTAATTCAATCGAAGTGATGCGAGCAAATATGTGCCAATCATCATCACTAACGTATCTACGACTATTTGGCTCATCCTGTCTGTGAATAAGAGCCATTTTAACCCATTCATTATGAAAAACTTTTTCAATAAGACCTCGAAGTTCAGCCTGCTTTGCGATATTTACCTTGTTTTCCGACATATTCTCCTCCTTCGTGTTGATGAGAACGGTGAATGATCGATAATTTATCTTACTAAAGAAATGGGGTTGTGTCAAGTGGGGGGATGAAAATTAAGTGGCAAAAAATCCCAGTAATTTACTGAGATTGCATTTTTGTTATCCATTCATTTCAACTGGGCGATCATCCCATGTTTCATTGTTCGTAATCATGTCAGCGGCTTCTGAAAGATAATAGTAAAACCTTCGTTTATGTTCTTTCAAATTTGAAAGTTCTTGCAGGGTTCTTCGAACTTCCGTTTGTGTATCAGGATGAAGAGTGAGGGTATGATTGATTAGGTTTTCCAATAGGAAAAAGAGCTTTGGTAAAACAGTCTGTCTACTGAAACTTCCTTCTCTTGTGAGAAGATCGCGAATTATATCGAGGCCAATCTCATGTTTATATTTAAGTTTGTTTTTATTCAGTGCCAAATGTCCAATGGGTGGAATGATTTTTGTCTTTCGACTAAACAAGGTTCTCCAATTACAGGGCGCACAGCTTGGGCAATCCCTCATTGTGCCGCCACTGTACAATCTTTTCGGGTCAATAGTCATTTGATCTTTGTAATAGACAGCCCCGCAACTACAGATAGTTGTTTCTTTTTCTGTCATCGTATATACCTCCTCGGTAGAGATGAATTGTGAGAGAACTGATAGTTTAGTTTACTAAAAATGAATAGTTGTGTCAAGACTATATTATAAAGTATGAAATATATCAACGGATTTTCTTTGTTTTGGACAGTACGTTTGACTTCCGAACTAAAGTTCGGGGGAAGGGGGGGGGAATCCAGATTAAAAATAAGGGAGTATATAAATGAGCCCCTGAAATAAATTCGAGGGCTCATTGAGAAGTATATGAATAGTTTTTATAGACCTTTTGCGGCTTCGCGTTCGCGGTAGATGTCGAGGATGTCGCCGACTTCGATTAGGGGTTGGCCGACGAACTCTAGTCCGCACTCTTGGCCATGGTCGACGTCTTTTACTTCTTCTTTGCCGGCTTGAAGTTTAGATATTTTGCCGGAAGTGATAAATTCCTCACCTCGAAGGACAGCGCAGAGAGAGCCGGCTTCGATTTTGCCTTTTGTAACTTTTCCGCCGAGGACATGACCGGTGTCGGTCTTTTTGAAGACTGCTAGGACTTCTAGTTTACCTAGATCTTCTCGGACGGTTTCGGTTTTTATGACATCTTTGGCTCGAGCTTTGACTTCGTCTATTAGTTCGTAGATTATTTTGTATAGTTTGATTTCAACGCCTTTTTCTCGAGCAAGAGAAGCGGCTGATTTGCTGGCGAGAACGTTAAATCCGATTAGAATAGCTCCAGTTGCCTCACTGCTGAGGATATCGCTCTCGGAGATACTACCAAGACCACTAGCAACGAATTTTATTTTGAAATGTTCGCTTTCTAGTTTTTTGAGGGACTCAATAATAGCTTCTTTGCTACCGAGAACGTCAGTTCGGAGAATTATGTTTAGTTTGTCAATTTTATTATTCTCATCATTTTCTTCTGCTGAAGATTTGATGAATGTTTCATCTTGGCTCTGGCTCATTCGATAATTTTTTGATTTTTTGGCTTTCTTTGGGTCGTCAATTGCCTCGAGGATGTCTCCAACCTTTGGAGCTACCTTTAATCCAAGGATTTTGGCTGGCATTGATGGGATTGATTCCTTGATATTTTCACCTTTATAATTTTTCATCATTCTAATCTTGCCATAGAGGACTCCGTCGATACAGATATAGTCACCAACTCGGAGTGTTCCATTACGAACAAGCACTGTTGCGACTGGGCCCTCGCCTTTGTCAACGTGAGCTTCGATAATACTGCCGAAGAACTCGCCGTCAGCGCTGGCTTTGATTGTTTCTACGTTCATGTCGGCAACAAGTAGGATATGTTCTAGAATTTCGTCAATATTAGTTCCCATCTTGGCTGAGATTTCGACAAATGGTGTTTGGCCTCCCCACTCTTCGGAAAGTAGATTATATTGAGAAAGTTCTTGTTTTACTTTTTCTGGGTTAGCGTCTGGAAGATCGATTTTGTTGACTGCAACGATAATTGGAACGCCGGCTTCCTGGGCGATTTTTAGAGCTTCTACTGTTTGAGGTTTAACACCTTCATTTGAAGCAACAACAAGAATTGCGATGTCAGCTACCTTGGCACCACGACTTCTCATGGCTGTGAAGGCTTCGTGACCTGGAGTATCGATGAAGGTAATCTTTCTACCCTTTCTTGTTACTTGGTACGCACCGATATGTTGGGTGATACCACCAGCTTCGCCTGACACAACATCAGTTTGTCGGATTGAATCTAGAAGTTTTGTTTTTCCATGGTCGACGTGTCCCATTACAACTATAACTGGAGGTCTTGTTTGATTGTCGGTTTGTGTTGCGATTTTGTCTGAAACTTTTTGAGCTTTGTCTAGTTCTACGAGTTCGTCAAGATTTACCTCAGTTGTTTCGTAACCAAGTTCCTCTGCGATAATTGCAGCTGTGTCGAAGTCGATTCGTTGGTTTAGTGAAGCCATGACTCCATTTTTCATTAGTTCTGAGATTACGATTGTGACAGGTAGTTTCAAAATCTCGGCAAAATCCTTTACAGTTAAGACACTAGGAATGTCTGCTTTTTTGTCGAGGATAACTTGACCGCTTTCGTCTTTATTTGTGATGCTCTCGTACTGTTCTTTTTGTTCACGTCTTTTTTTCTCTTCCCACCATGATCTGATGATACGAGAGGCAAGACGATCGTCGATTTTAATAGCTTTTGCACCAATATCAAAACCAAGACTTGGAAGTTTTACTCGCAGGTCTTCGGCGCTGACTTTTAGTTTTCTAGCTAATTCTGATATATTCATGTATGTATACTATCAAATTTTGTAAAATTAGTCAATTGTTGTCATGAGACATGAGTCATATATCACGAGACACGAATCACATGTTGCAAAAACGGATGATGATCTTTAACTAAATAGTGATTTTGAAGAACAAAAGAACGAGAGAATGTAATCTAAAAGAAATAACTAGACAAAAGGCTAATTTTAGTGTACTATTGAGGCATATGAAATACTTTTTTACGTTGGGGAATCATCCGGATTTATCTATTTCGGAGATTGAGGTTAAATTGCAACAACTTGTTGGTACGTTTTCGATCATTGCTGAGGATGATTATTATCTTGTAATTGAGACAGAGTCCTTCGACTCCGATGACTCCGCTCAGGACCTTCGGGAGGAGATTGATCTGGGTGAGCTGATTGGGAAGCTGGGTGGGACGATCAAGGTTGGGAAGGTAGTACATAGCAGTGAAAAAATTGATCAGGATGAATTGAAGAAGCTGATTGACCTCAAAACTGAGGGGAAGAATGTTTTTGGGATTAGTTCTTATGGATTTGATGGGGACACGAAGAGAATGGGGCTTGGGATAAAGAAGGAGCTGAAAGGAAAAGGATTTAGTGTGAGATATGTTGATTCAAAGGAGAATCCGTTGTCGAGTGTTATTGTACAACAGGAAATTATTAAGAAAGGTGGGACTGAGATTTGCATATTAAAAGATAATTTTAAGATACATCTTGGAAAAACTGTGGCGGTGCAGGATTTTAAGAAATTTTCGCATTTTGATTATGATCGACCGGAAGCTGACAAGAAAAAAGGCATGTTGCCACCGAAGTTGGCTCAGATTATGATTAATTTGGCTGGTAAGGATGTTGACTCTGTCGTTTATGATCCATTCTGTGGGAATGGGACAGTTTTGCAACAAGCGATTCTTCTGGGACATAAGAAAGTTATTGGGTCGGATAATGATAGTGAGCAAATTGAGAAGACGGAGAGGAATTTGGAATGGCTAGGGCGCGAAATTCGAAACTCGAAACTAGAAACTCAGAACTCAGAGCTCAGATCTACAACTGAGAATAGGGTAAACGAAGATAAAAGTGAAGATTTTGCAAGTGAAATTTTTCGGGCGGATGCGGGTGATGAGGGGGAATTGAAAGAAAATACGGTGGATATGGTTGTGTCGGAGCCTTATATGGGGCCGCCGCTGAGGGGGAATGAGTCGTATGAGAGTATTGAGAAGAATATTGTTGAGTTGAAGGAGTTGTATCGGAGAAGTTTTATTGAGTTTAATAGAGTATTGAAAGATGATGGTGTTGTGGTGTTTATTGTGCCGAGTTTTATTGTGAATAATAAAGAGTTCGAGATAGATGTTGAAGAAATTGTTCCCGCGGGAATGAGGATTGAGCGTGACTGGCAGTATTCAAGAGAGAATCAGAGGGTGATTAGGAATATTTTTCGTATTGACAAGGTTAGGTAATTGTGCTACGCTTATATATCAGTTCACTGCCGAAAGGAGAAGGAACATGCGTAAAAAGTATCGTGCCGGTTCACATAGTATTGTTAATGATGTAAAAAAACTTGCAATTCAGTTTTATGAGGTAAGATTTGAAGACGGAAGAACAGCTGAATTTTTATTAGCTACAAAGGGTTATGGAATGCAAGTGTTGTCAAAAGAAGAAATGACGAGTAGACAACTAGAAGCTTTTAAGTGTCGAGCGAATCAGAATGGTTGCTATCAAACGAAATTTGAAGATGGTCTGGGGTACATGGTTGTTTTTTGTCGGTTGTATCTCAAAGGAGATGACGGGATGATGCATCCAGCATACGGTGCGTATGTTTACAGTAACTGCCAACCGGGGCACAATGTAATCACAAAGAAAAAGAATTGGTTGCCCAATGGTAAATTCGGAACTACTACTCTTTCACAGCCAATGAGAAAAATGCCTTGGATTATGAAGGATGAATTGACTGTTCGAAGTTAGTTTTTAACCAACCTAAAATGGTTGGTTTTTTTGTATAAAAAATACCCGCGAATGCGTATTCGCGGGTACTGTATTTGTATGCTGTATTATTTTTTTCGTTTCTTTCTGTTTTTGAAATGGTCGAAGAGTCGGATGATTTTTGATTTGCCGCCGGTGACTGCTAGTTCTTCGAAGAGGATTACCCAGGCGCTAAGTTGGAAGCTGTTGTAGAATGATCCGAGGACGATAATTGAGCCAAATATTATGATTGTCATTATAATTGAAAGGATACTTAGTCCAAAAACATATCCTCCCATTAACATCATGATATACAGTAGAACAAATGGTGCTAGAACGATAAAGAGAGAGATCATGAAGACAAGGCCGAAGAGTACATTTATGATAAATAAGAGTAGGCCCATTTCTAGGTTTACTAAAATGTGTTTTCGGAAGAGGTGCCAAGCCATTTTGAGGGATTCGAGAGTCTTTTTGTTTTTTAGAACTATGAAAGCTGTGCCGTAGATTGTTAGGAAGTAGATGGTTATTCCGAAGACAATGAATATTACGAAGATGAGGACAAGTAGGATGAGGTCAACGATAATGTTACCCATTATTAAGAGTGAGACAAGATATGCTAGGAGCATTAGAACACCGATCAGAATAATCTTGGTGATAATGTTGATCCAGAAGACTGGCCAGAAGTGAGTGAGGCCTTCGTGAAAACTTTTTCGAATTGTTGTTTTTTTGTTGTTATCGAGGGAAATTGCTCCACGAATGAATCCAGCTTGTGAGATGATTGACAGAGTTACGATTACAGCTAGCACACAGAGAGCTAGAAGTAAACTGAAGACTCCATAGCTAAAAGTGCTGAGGTCATTTACCCAGAGGGACTGGAGATTGCCCCAGGACAACATGCCAAAGATTGAGCTATTGGCAAAATCTTGAATAGTATAGAATAGTGATTGTCCGTTGAAGAGATTGTTGAAAACTCGAACAAGGAATTCGTAGGCTCCGCCCTGGCCGAGGAATGCTGCGAAGAAGGCGAGGACCCAGATCCATTTGTTTTTCCAGGAGATTTCGAGGGCTCGGCGGAGAATTAGTCGATAAAAAGGGATCATATGAGGTCTAAAGTCTACCTTCGACTCGTACCTCGCTCAGGTTCTGAGAAAGGTCTAACCTTCTACGCTGATAACAGCTACGAAGGTCATGAAGTCAAGATTTAAGGTCCAATGGCAGAACCTCAACTTTTGATAGGCTTTTGAATTAATTTTAGAATAACTAGGAAACCGAAAAAGCAGTTAACTAATTAACTGGTTTAATTATACCATTTTTGGGGTAAAATGACTAAGGGGGAGTGGGAGTTCTGTTGATAACAAAAAATCGCCTGTTGGGGCGATTTTTTGTTATAGGATCGTTTCATCCGCACTGACCATCCTTCGCTTTTAGTTCCTAAGCTTCGGAGGTTAAAAAGTGCGGGGGAAAGTAAGAATTATTTCATTAGGTCGGCGAAAGCTTCTTTTTCGATTGTTTCTTTTTCTAGGAGTACTGAGACTATCTTGTCCATTTTTGATTTGTTGCTCGCGATTGTCTTTTTGGCAGTTTCTACTGCTGCGAGAATTAGAGTATTGATCTCTTCGTCAATTTGCTCAGCAACTTTTTCGCTGTAGTCTCTCTGTTCTCTGATATCACGACCTAGGAAGACTAGTTCGTCTTTGTCGCCGTAGATTCGAGGAGCAAGATTCTCGCTCATGCCGTACTGTGTGACAAGTTGTTTGGCCATCTGGGTAGCTCTTTGCAGGTCGTTTCCAGCTCCGGTTGTGACCTCTCCGAATTCTAGTTTTTCGGCTGTATGACCACCGAGAAGCACTGCAAGTTGATCGATGAAGTCTGATCGTTTATGTAGATACTTGTCTTTTTCTGGTAAATTCATTGTGTATCCTGCTGCTCGACCTCGAGAGATTATTGAAACTTTGTGGACTGGGTCGGCATTTGGAAGCATATGACTGATAAGGGCATGACCGGCTTCGTGGACAGCTGTTACCTTCTTCTCTGACTTTGACAGGAGATGGCTTCGTCTTTCTGGGCCAAGCAGAACTTTCTCAACGCTTTCTAGAACTTCTTCTTTGTTGATTTTTTTCTTGTCTCGACGAGCGGCTAGAATAGCGGCTTCATTTAACAAGTTTTCTAGGTCAGCACCGGAAAATCCTGGAGTTCGCTCGGCAATATCTCGGAGTTTTGCGTCTTTGTCGAGTGGTTTTTTGGTTGCGTGGACTTTTAATATTTCTTCTCTATCATTAATATCTGGTAGATCAAGTAATACTCTTCTATCGAATCTGCCTGGACGAAGAAGTGCTGGATCGAGAACATCAGGTCTATTTGTAGCGGCCATGACAATTACATTTGCATGAGGATCAAATCCGTCCATCTCGACTAGAATTTGGTTTAGTGTTTGTTCACGTTCATCGTGAGATCCACCAAGACCTGCTCCACGTTGTCTTCCGACAGCGTCAATTTCGTCAATGAAAATAATGCAAGGAGCTTGCTTTTTGGCTTTTTTGAATAGATCACGTACTCGAGAAGCTCCGACACCCACAAACATTTCTACAAACTCAGAACCTGAGATTGAGAAGAATGGAACGTTGGCTTCACCTGCTACAGCTTTTGCTAGTAGCGTTTTTCCGGTTCCTGGAGGGCCCATTAAGAGGACTCCTTTGGGAATTTTTGCGCCAAGTGCTGTGAATTTTTTGGGATGTTTTAGAAAATCTACAATCTCTAGAAGTTCTTCTTTTGCTTCCTTGACTCCGGCAACATTCTTGAATGTAATTTTGTGTTTTGCATCTTTTTGACTCTGACGAGCTCCGCTCTGGCCAAAACTCATGGCTTTGCTATTGGCACCCTGGACTTGTCTGAGCATGAAGTAGATGAAAACTACAATAAATAGGAATGGTAACAAAAATGGAAGAAGACTAGACATATAGTAGCCAAATCCACTTTCTGTTGTTATTTCGATCGGAAGTTTTTGTATTTTTTCTTTCTCAACTCCGAGATTTTCTAGTAGCTCGGTTAGTGATTGAGACGGTTCTTTGTCAAGACTTTCTTGAGTGTCGTCGCTGAGTGTTAAAGTTATACTATTTCCATCAACTGCAAGGGTTTTGACCTCCTCATTGTTGATTCTTTCGACTAGTTTTGTGGTATTAATGTCAGTAATCTCTGTATCATTAATATTGTACAAACTAAAGATGCTAGCGATAACTAGAAATACGACAACAAAAATCAAGATGTTTTTTATTAAACTATTTTTCATAAAGAAAAGTGAGTAGTGAGTGATGAGTGGTCATTCTTCGCTCTACGAGCTACGAATGAGACCTGAGTGTCAAAGTGAACACTTAGCCAATGATCAATCAAAATCGTTAAGGTATGTGAACTTTTCTTATTTATCTTCTGAAGGTTTTGAATCTTCTGACTGCGCTTTTGTAGCTTCGTCAGATGAATCTTTTTTCGCAGACTCTTTTTCGGGTTTCTCTTTATCCTTCGCTGAAGCTTCCTCCTTCGCTGAAGCTTCCTCCTTCGCTAATACAGCTTCGGAGGACACGTCGGAGGACAGGTCGGATGACACGTCTGCAGGTTTCTCTTCTTTTGGCTTTTCTTCTGTTTCAACGACTTGTCCTCTTGCTTTTGCTTCTGCTTGTTGGTTTTCTGCTCGAGAGAGTTCTTCTTCTTTTTCGAAGTCTGCTAGTTGAGCTCCAAAGCCAGTTCCAGCTGGGATTAGTCGACCGATAATAACGTTTTCTTTTAGACCGACAAGTTTGTCTACTTTTCCGTTAACAGCGGCGTTGATTAGAACTTTTGCAGTTTCTTGGAATGAAGCGGCTGAGAGGAAACTATCAGTTGACAGAGAAACTTTTGAAATACCGAGGAAGACTGTGTCTCCAGTTGCTTTTTTGGATCCTTTTGGTAGTTCTTTGTTCTCACCATCAAAAGTATCTTTCTCAACAATCTCACCTTCAAGCAAGACTGTATCTCCTGGGTCTACAACATACACTCGAGAGAACATCTGTTTTGCGATTAACTCGACGTGTTTATCGTTTAGTTTTTGGCCCTGAGAAGAGTAGATATATTGAATTTCTTTTAGTATATAATCTTGGACAGCTTTTTTACCACTAATTTTGAATAACTGTTGAAGTTCAAGGTGTCCTTCTGTTAGTTGAGTTCCCTTTTCGACCATATCTCCATCTTTTACCCATAGAACTGTTCCTGGTGGGATGACGTATTCTTTTTCTTTCTCAACATCATCAACAATTGTGAGTTTTCCTTCTTCTAGTTTTATTTGACCGGCTCGTTTGGTTTTTACCTTTTTCTTGTCTTCATCTAGATACAAGACGTCTTTTGGTTTAACAAACTCGTTGTCTTTTACTTTTACTGTAAATTCACTCTTGAGTTTGTATACTTCCTCTTCGTTGTCCTGGAATGCGATTCGAAGAAGTCTCTCACCAAATGAACTCTTGGCAATAATCTCACCTTTTGGTCCACTAATTGTTCGCTCACCTTCCTGAATAGAAACAAGTCCAGCGACCTCGGCAATTAGACCTTTTTTCTTTGGTGGTCGAGACTCAAAAATTTCTTCTACACGAGGTAGACCCTGGGTAATATCGCTTGTTCCGGCTACACCACCTGTATGGAAGGTTCTCATAGTAAGCTGAGTTCCTGGCTCACCAATACTCTGAGCTGCAATAATACCTACTGAGACTCCAAATTCAACTGGTTTATTATAGGCAAGATCAAATCCGTAACATTTCTTACAAACACCTTTGTGTGTTTTACATGTTAAGAGAGCTCTTATTCTAATATTATTTAGATCTAGAGGCGCAAGCTCACGAGCTTTTGCTTCTGAAATAAATTCATTTTTCTTAACTAAGACTTTGCCTGTTTTTGGATGTTTGATTTCTTCTAGAGCGGCACGACCTACAAGTTTGTCGACAACTTTTTGTCCCATGTTTTCACATTCTTCCTTTGTAATCAATCTTCCGATATCATCTCCACAGTCGTCTTCTCGAACAATTAGATCCTGAGCAACGTCAACTAGACGTCTAGTTAGATAACCAGCGTTAGCTGTTCGAAGGGCGGTATCAGAAAGACCTTTTCTGGTACCATGAGTTGAAATGTAGTACTCAAGAACAGAGAAACCTTCTTTGAAGTTTGCCTTCACTGGCAACTCAATAATCTGACCTGAAGGATTTGTTACAAGACCTTTCATCCCAAGCATCTGAGACAGCTGTCCCCATGAACCACGAGCACCTGAGTTAATCATTGAATAAACTGGTCCCTCTGGATGAAGAGTTCCTTGACTTAGTTTTGTAACTTCGTCTTTTATCTTTGTCCAGACTTCGATAACTTTGCTGTATCGTTCGTCCCCTGTTAATAGGCCTTCTTCATATTGAGATTGAACAACCTCAACTTCATTCATACCTCGATCTAGAAGCTCTTCTTTTCCCGATATATCTGGCAAGTCACCCATTCCCCATGAGAAGCCTGATTTTGTAAGTTGTTTGAAACCAAAGTTTTTGATATTATCTAGAACTTCTGCAGTTGTTTCAAACCCGTAGTGCTCAAGCACAAGTTGCACGATAACTGCCATTTTCTTTTTATCAATAATTTCATTATAATATGGGATTTTTTCTGGTAGCATTTGGTTAAACAAAAGTCTACCCATGTTTGTTTCGATGATATCTTCTTTTACTTTCTTTCCGATATCGTCACTTGAAACTCGAACGTTGATTTTTTGTCGCAAGTTGATTTTTCTTGTGTCGTAAGCTAATTTTGCTTCGGCAATGTTTGAAAAATACTTTTTGCTAGCTTTCTCACCGTCAAAGTATGAAGTTACGTAGAATGATCCCCAGATCATGTCCATACTTGGAGAAGTTACTGGGTTACCGGTCGCTGGCTTTAGTAGGTTTCGACTAGCTAGCATGATTTCACGAGCTTCTTTTTTGGCTTGTTCTGTAAGTGGTACGTGAACAGCCATCTGATCTCCATCGAAATCGGCGTTAAAAGCAGAACATACTAGAGGATGAAGCTGAATCGCTCGCCCCTCAATAAGTACTGGTTGGAAAGCTTGGATACCAAGTCTATGAAGAGTTGGGGCACGATTTAACATGACGTGCGCTCCCTTTACTACTTCTTCTAGAATATCCCAGACTTCTGGTCTGTCAGCTTCGATAAATCGATTGGCTGATCTAATATTATGAACGTGTTCTCTTTTTATAAGTTTACTGATGATAAAAGGTTTAAATAGCTCTAGTGCCATCTTCTTTGGGATTCCACATTGGTGTAGTTTTAGTGTTGGTCCGACGACAATAACACTACGACCTGAGTAATCGATTCGTTTACCAAGTAGATTCTGTCGGAATCGACCTCTTTTACCTTTCAGGTAATCAGCAATTGATTTTAGTTTTCGCTTTTGTCCTGTTGAAGCTGTTGTTGTTTTACTCTGTCGCGCTGAGTTGTCGATAAGAGCGTCAACGGCTTCTTGTAGCATTCTTTTTTCATTTCGGCAGATTACTTCTGGAGCATTTAGCTCTAAAAGTCTTTTTAATCGGTTGTTCCGAGAAATTACTCTTCTATATAGATCATTTAAGTCGGAAGTTGCGAAACGTCCACCGTCAAGTGGTACCATTGGCCGAAGGTCTGGTGGAATTACTGGGATTGCAGTTAGGATCATTGTTTCTGGTTTGATTCCATTTCGAACAAGACTCTTTATTAGTTTTAATCTGTTTACTAATTTCTTTTTCTTTGATTCTTTGTCTTTTGCAATCTCGATTTCCATTTCTGCAATAGTTTTTTTGATATCCATCTGCTTTAGTAGTAGTCGGACAGCCTCGGCACCAATTCCAGCTTCAAAAACATGACCGTATTTTAGTGACATGTCTTGGTATTGCATTTCTGAGAGAATTTGCAAAGGTTTTAGTTCCTTTAGCTCTTTCTCGGTCATTGAGAAGTCTTCGTTTAGCTCTTCTGTTTCTTCTTCTTTCCATTGGTTTGCTTGTTTTAGTGCTTCTTTTTTCTCTGGTTTTTTCAGGTCTTCATTTTTTTCAATATTCTCGATTTTTTGAGCAAACTGGGCTTCAATTTGTTTTGTTTTGTTGCTGAATTCCTTTTTCAGGTTCTCCGATTCTTCTTTTTTTAGATCTTCATTGACATCAGTCACTATGAAGTTTGCGAAGTAAATTACTTTTTCTAATTTCTGGATAGATAGGTCAAGAACTAGTCCTACCTTTGAAGGTACGCCTCGAAGAAACCAAATGTGAGAAACTGGAACTGCTAGAGAGATATGTCCCATTCGTTGTCGTCTGACAATTGCTCTGGTTACCTCAACGCCACATTTATCACAGACGATACCTTTGTAACGAATTTTTTTGTATTTTCCACAGTAACATTCCCAATCTTTTGTGGGACCAAAAATTTTCTCGCAGAATAGGCCGTCTTTTTCTGGTTTTTGGGTTCGGTAATTAATTGTTTCAGGTCTCTTTACCTCACCAAATGACCATGACTTGATATCCTCGGGTGAGGCAAGAGTTAACTTGATTGAGTCAAAATCATTTATTTTTAATGTGTCTACTCCCATATTGATATATAAGTTAAGTATGTTAATTGAGTTAAATAAGTTAAATTAGTTAAATTGGTTAATCTAACTCAATAGGATTTAGAATTTTTTCTTGTCCTCTGTTTCGTTATCGTCGAGCTCGACCTTCTTACCGTCCTTAAGAAGCTCAACGTCAAGTGCTAGTCCTTTTAGTTCTCTTATTAAAACGTTAAATGATTCTGGTACGTTTAGTCGTCTGATTGGTTCGCCTTTGATAATTGACTCATACGCTTTGGCACGTCCGACTACGTCATCAGATTTAATTGTTAGGATTTCCTGAAGAGTGTGAGCAGCGCCGTATCCTTCGAGCGCCCATACTTCCATCTCTCCGAATCTCTGACCACCAAACTGAGCCTTACCACCTAGAGGCTGTTGAGTAATTAGTGAGTAAGGACCAATTGAACGTTGGTGAATCTTGTCTTCAACCATATGGTTAAGCTTCAAGATATAGTTGATACCAACTGTAACCTTGTGGTCGAATTTTTCACCTGTCTTACCATTATATAATTGCAGTTGTCCGTCTCGCGGATAACCTGCTTCTTCTAATTGAGCTTGAATAATTTCAAGTGGGATTCCATTAAGAACAGGAGTTGCTACTTTGTAACCAAGTTTCTTTGCAGCTAAACCTAAATGAGTTTCTAGAATCTGTCCTAGGTTCATACGAGAGGCTACACCTAGAGGAGTAAGAATAACATCAATTGGAGTACCGTCTTCCTCAAATGGCATGTCTTCTCGTGGAACGATTTTTGAAATAACACCTTTATTACCATGACGACCGGCTAGCTTGTCACCAACTTGGATTTTTCTAAGGTTAGCAATTGTAACTTGGATTGATTTTAGTACACCTGGAGAAAGTTTGTCTCCGTTTTCTTGTGAGAAGACCTTGATGTCGACTACTTTTCCGTGTTCACCATGTTCTAGGCGAAGTGAAGTATCTCGAACGTCGCGAGCTTTTTCACCGAAGATTGCTTTTAATAGTTTTTCTTCTGCGCTTAGTTCTGTTTCTCCTTTTGGAGTAATTTTTCCAACTAGAATGTCGCCTGAAGTTACTGTTGCTCCGACTCGAACAACTCCCTCGGCGTCAAGGTTTTTTAATTTTTCTTCTGAAATGTTTGGAATGTCTGCTGTTACGACCTCTGAACCAAGTTTTGTATCTCGAACATCAATTGTATAGTTTTCGATATGAACAGAAGAGTAAACGTCTTCTTTTACCAATCTATCTGAGATGATAATCGCATCCTCATAGTTGTATCCTTCCCATGACATGTAGGCAACAAGTGCGTTTTGACCTAGTGCTAATTCACCGTTTTGGATTGCTGGACCGTCTGCTAGAACTTGTCCTTTTTTGACTGCGTCGTGAATATCAACGATTGGTCGCTGGTTGATACTGGTTGAAGAGTTTGAACAGATGTATTTATTTAATTTATATTTCAGTGTTGCTCCTTTTTTGGTTGTTAACTCAATGATGTCGCCTTGGACTTTTGTAATTTCTCCGTCTTCAGCAGCAAGAATACAATGTCCTGAGTCAACAGCAGCCTTGGCTTCCATGCCAGTTCCAACAATTGGAGAATCTGGTTTGACTGTAGGAACTGATTGTCGTTGCATGTTTGTTCCCATGAGGGCACGAGTAGCATCGTCGTGTTCTAGGAATGGAATAAGTGAAGTTGCTACACTAATAATCTGGTTTGAAGAGACATCCATGTATTCGACTTTGTAAGTGTATTGCATCTGAGGTTGTCCGTAGTATCTAACGTCGACCTTCTTTTCGACAATTTCGCCTGTTTTCTCATCTACAAAGACTTGAGTATTATATGTTGTAGTAATTGATTTCTCTTCGCGAATAGCGTTGATGAATTCGTATTCTGAAGTTACGAAAGTTCTAACTGATTCACTAATTTCTTTTGGTGAAGCTCCACATTTATCTAGATCAACACCAGCTACATCTTCGCCTTTTTTGTAAAGAGTTTCTTTTCCCTTCTTTATGTCTTTTGTAACAGTGTGTTTCACCTTGAAGTATGGCGTTTCGATAAATCCGAACTCATTAACTCGAGCGTATGAAGCCAGATGACCTACTAGACCAATATTTGGTCCTTCGGGAGTTGCGATAGGACAAATTCTACCGTAATGAGTAGTATGTACATCACGAACATCAAAGCCAGCTCGTTCTCTTGACAGACCACCTGGTCCCATAGCTGAGATTCTTCGTTTGTGTTCTAGCTCTGAGAGTGGATTTGTCTGGTCCATGAACTGAGAAAGCTGGGAGCTCATGAAGAATTCACGAACTACACCGATAACTGGTCGAGCATTTATTAGTTTCGATGGAGTCAGGGTTGTTGGATCCATTGTACTCATTCTATCTTTTACGATTCGTTCCATTCGAGCTAGACCGATTCGGAATTTGCTTTTTACAAGTTCACCGATTGCTCTGATTCTTCTATTTCCTAAATGATCAATATCATCTGGATCGTCTTGAGTGATGTTTAATCTGATAATTTCTCGAACAACATTAATGATGTCCTCAACCTTAAGAGTTCTGTGCTCTTCGCTTAGTTCGAATTCCTGAGCAAACCGTTGGTTCATTTTGTATCGTCCAACTTTATCGAAATCGTATCTTTCTAACTTGAAGAACATGGCGTAAATCAATGATTTTGCATTGTCCGCTGTAGCTAGATCGCCTGGTCGGATTCGTTTGTAAACCTCAATTAGACCATCGTCTTGGTTTGTTGTTATATCTTTGGCCAGAGTTGACTCGATATATTTTATGTCAGGATGAGTTTCTATGTCTTTGAATTTTTCTTTTATCTCTTCTTCCGTCGCTAGACCGAAAGCTTTTAATAGCGAAGTTACGGCTATTTTTCGTTTTCTGTCGATCTTTACCCAGATGACGTTGTTTGAATCTGTTTCGAATTCAAGCCAAGCACCACGATTTGGAATAATTTTTGCTCCGTAAAAAACTTTATTTTTTTCACGTACAAAGTCTGATGTGAAGAAAACACCAGAAGATCTAATGATTTGTGAAACGATAACTCGCTCGATACCATTAATAACAAATGTTCCTCTACCTGTCATCAGTGGGAAGTCACCTAGGAAAATTTCTTGAGTTTCTTTCTTTTTTGTCTTGGTATTGACAAGTGTTGCTTTTATTCGAAGTGGAGCTTCGTAGGTAACGTTTTTTTCTTTACTTGTTACTTCGTCGAATTTTGGTTCGTCGAGGTAGTAGTCATCGAAATAAAGTTCCAACCCTTTGTCTGAAACATCGACAATTGGAGAAACTTCTCTGAATAGATCTTTTAACCCTTCGGTTAAAAACCAATTATATGAACTTTTCTGTACTTCTGTTAGGTCGTCCATTGGCAACTTATAAGAAGAAGTAAAGAACTTTCGCTCATAGTTATTATTTTTTGTAGACATAAAAAACTCGCCCCTCCCAATATGAAGGGGTTTATATTATTTAATTTAATTTGTTGTCCAACTTTGGGCCCTCTATAAACATTATGATTTTATGAGACCTAAAATTAACCGACCGGGGTCGCGTTATAAAGTCTCCCTTGAGGGGTTATGAAGTAGTTACAGCTATATACTATCAAATTTTTTGGGGTGTGTCAAGGAAAAGTGGGGACAATTTTGAAGTCTAAGGTCTAAAATCTAAAGTCAAGGTCTAAAGTCCAGTTTAAGTTGTAAATTTAGGGGATTTGGTAAATTTCGTAAATTTCGCTATAAAAAGCAAGTAAAAGTGTGTAAATTTAAGTAATATAGATTGACAGATAAAAAGAAAGATGCTATTATTCAATATTCACGTAACACTTGAATTTCACTATGAAATTCAAGGTCTAAAATTCTTTTTTGGAATACTATCTTATTTTACCAAATTGCATTTCAAAAAAGAATTTTAGACAAGGAATAAGGAGGGAACAATGACAAGGTTTTTGTTTTGGTTTCAGATAGTAATGGCTTATCTGTTTAGCATTCCGCTAATAATCAATATCTATAATGGAAAAGTTGAAGGTTTGACTCAGGCAATGTTTGTAATTTTCCTGGTTTTTATGACTATGGGGTTCTCACTCGCATTGTCTTCATACCGGGAAAGTCGGAGTGAAATTCGATTGCAAACTTTAGTAATATTCTGTAATTGGTTAATTCTAAATGCAATCATTGTTTCAATGGGTTTTTATACAATATCATGGAGCAATGCTGATTCTGTTTTCACTCTTCTGATTGCCCTGTTCTCACTGGTTACGATAATTAAGTATAAGGGGATAAAAAATCCAATGTCTAGAGGCTGGATATTAATCTGGTGCAAGGCATTACCACAACTCTGGTTGACCTACACAATGATTTTTGTCTACCACAGTGCGAGTGGACTTGCTTTTGCGACAGTTATTGCTGGGCACATGACAAGTCTTCCTAGAATTTTACAAATATTTTTGTCTGGGAAAAAAGAAGGGTGGGATGGACCGACAAAAAGCTTACTAATTGGAGAGTCTGCAAATGTTACAACGTGGTGGATTGTCACTTTTGCCTGGTGCTATCTTTCTCTTGTGTAAACGAGTAAGTACAATGTACTACTCGTTTTTTATTTCATTTAGATACTATCAATAATACTTACTTCTACAATTTTAAAGAGTCAAAGCCCGTGCGCTTTGACTCTTGTAATTGAAAGAACATAAGTCCCCTCCCGATTGGTTCAGGTGAGTGAATACTCCATGGGCAAGGCGAATCTTTTTCCTGAGGAGCCGTAGACACGTTCTAATTTTCTACGTTCCTTTTTGCTGACACGTAATCTTTCTGCTCTGAGTATTTGGTCTTCTACCAAGTACTTGAGAGATTTTTCTCCCGCAGAAAAGTCACCGGCAGAGAGAGATCGGCCCTTTCGACGAAGTTCGTCGGTGATATCTTTCCAGGTGATTGGGCCTTTTTTCTCGATGACAGTGAGAACGTCGTCTTCTGTGGCTGGCTTCCTAGACATAGGTTTTTCCTTTCTTGTGCTGAAGCCGTGTTAATATACAAAAAAAACGCTGTGTTAAACAGCGTTTTGGCTAACTTTATCGTTGAGTATTTCTCTTATTACTTTGCGGTCGTCCCATTTGATATATCTACCGCCGGCGACTGCCATTGCTTGTTCGGCGCCTTTGCCTGTGACGACAACAAGGTCGTCTTTGCGTGCTAGATCAATTGCTTTTTGGATTGCTTTTTTGCGGTTTAGTATTTCAAACAGATTTTCATTTTTTATTTTGCCGGCTTTTTCTGCTCCGGCTTTTACCTGATGGATTATCTCAATTGGGTCGTCATCGTATGGGTCTTCGTTTGTGACAATTGCGATGTCAGCGTTCTCCCCTACTATTTGTCCGAGGATTGGTCGGCGCATCTTGTCGCGGCCGCCACCACATGAGCCGAAGACGTGAATGACTTTGTTAACTTGCCAGTCGCTTTTTTTGAATAGATTAATTGTTTCGTATAGTTTTTCCATTGAGGCGATCTCTGGTGCGTAGTCGACGAGTACGAGAAAATCCTGTCCTTGATCGATTAGTTCCATTCGTCCCTCTACGACGGAAATACTCTCTAGAGAGTTTTTTATATCAGCGAAATGGACGCCTTCTTCCATTCCGATCAAAACTGCGGGGAGGCAATTATAGACATTGAATTCGCCGAGTAGCTTTAGGTTGATCTGCTGGTCATTAACAACAAAAGAAGTTCTATCTGGAGTGACACTAACGTCGTGGGCGACGAGTCCGTTGATTCTCTCATCTTTTGCTGAGAAAAGTAGGGTTTTGTCAGTTGGGATTTGTTTGAAAAAGTCAGCGTATTGGTCGTCATTATTAACAATTGAGATTTTTTTGACTTCTCTGTTGCCAAATTTCTTTCGGGATTTTTTCATTAGGTGTTTGAAGAGTTGGCCTTTGGCTTTTTGGTAGTTTTCGAAACTGCCGTGCGACTCTAGGTGTTCTGGGGTTAGGTTTGTGAATACTGCATAGTCAAAATTTATACCGATATGGCGGAACTGTTTGATTCCTTCTGAGCTAACTTCAATTACAGCGTATTTGCAACCGGCTTTTACCATTTGTTTTAGTAACTTTTGCAATTGAAATCGGCCGAGCATGGTCATCTTCTTGTCGTTTAGCCAGACTTTATCGGCGACTTTGAATTTGACTGTTGAGGTTGAGCCGACTCGGGCGTCATTTGATTCAAGGACTTCAGTAATGAGGTCAACTGTGGTTGATTTTCCATTTGTACCGGTGACGCCGATCACGATCATCTCTTCGCTAGGTGATCCGTGATAAAAAGAGGCAAAAACAGCTAGCCTTTTGTGATAAAAATCTATTAAAAAAGTTGGAGTTATTTTTTTGAGAAATGCTTTCATATGAGTTTAATATAGCAGATTGGGGGAGAAATGTACAGGTTTTAAATTCTAAGTTCTAAACTCTAAATTCTAAATAAATTCCAAATTTCAAATACAAAATTAAAAATAATAAAATCCCTGAAGTTTCAGGGAGTTGAATTAATTAGCGGGTTCTTTTTACTGGGGTGTAGAGTTCGAAATCATACTCGAACTGTTGTGCACAGTGCCATGGGATTAGCATGCCAGGTTTGACACTGAGTGATTCGCAATAGGTCGGGGTTTGTGTAATATCCGAACAAAGAGTGGCATTTATCCTTGCCGGTGAGTCGCCCTCACTCTTCATATGATCACGAAGGACTGGGATCATCTGGAGAAGCAATGGTAAATTGGGAGAATAGTTGAAAGTCTGTTTTCCCTCGCCAGCAACAACGTAACAAGAGACTAGCCCCCATGAATCAGTGTCAGTAAGGCTAAAGGACTTGCATGTATTGTCATCGGGATTTGTTTTGCAGATCGTGTGCATCTTTACAACGGGTTCATAGGCAACGGAAAGAATAAATGAGAATAGAATAATGGTGCTACCGGCCAAGAACAGTCCAGAAAAAATCTTTAGAACGCCAAAAATGGTTGCAAACAGACATCCACTCACTTGATTGCCAACATATTTGCCGATATGGTTTAAGTCAATTTCTGCTGGTTGATCTGGGTATGGATGATCAGGTTCATAATAATCTGTATCTTCGATTAGAGGGTTCTCTTCGCGCGGTTGATCTGACTCAACTACTGATCCATAGTCTCTCTGTGCATACCGGTCATCTTGTTCTTGTTTTTCATCGGACATTTGCAGGACTCCTTTCTTGGAGTGGTAAAGTGAACATTCTTCGCTCTGCTAGCTACGAATCTCAAGAAGGGCACGGGATAAGGTAATTTATAACAATTTATAAGAATTGTCAAATATGGGGTTCTAGGAAGATTGACAATTGTGGTATAATCGTTTAAGATAGTACGAATGGATTGAGAACAGGGAGAAATACGTTGTAAACGGACTGGTTAATTAGAATGAGATTCCGGGTCGGAGCCCGGAATGACAGGAAAAAATTTAAAATAATAAAACAATTATATGAATGATCGAATGTTGCAAGTTAATGAGGTGCTAAGAGAGAGATTGGCACATATATTTTCAATTAAGCTGGAGATTCCGGTTGAGTTTTTTGTTACGATAATTAGGGTTAATGCGTCGCCGGATTTGCGGAATGCGACTGTTTGGATTAGTGTTTTGCCGAAGGGGAAAGAGAGAGATGGGATGGCGTGGTTGATTAATCATAGGAAGGAGATTCAGAAGATACTTGGGGTTGAGACGAAGAAGATGAAGAATACGCCGCAGTTGTTTTTTAAGCTTGATATGACGGGGGAGAAGACGCAGGATATTTATGATTTGATGGATGGGGAGGAATAGATTACTACTAATAACGAATTTGCTACCTTTCGACTACGCTCCCTTCGGGTCTGAGCCTCAGGGTCGAAGACAAGGTCAAAGACGAATCTACTAATTTACTTAAGACAGGGAGTCGCAATATTCTTAAAGGACTGGTTGATTAGAATGAGATCCTGAAATAAATTCAGGATAACAATCACTTTCAGGATAACAAGGTAGATTTATGAATATAATTGAGACGATAGACAATTCAGATAACATCCTGTTGATTTCACATGTTAATCCGGATGGGGATACGCTCGGGAGTGCCGGAGCGGTTGGTTTTTATTTACAGCAGGTTGAGAAGAGTTTTGATCTTTATTGTGTTGACAGTTTGTCGATAAATTTTAAGTATATGGGGCTTGATGGGTTTTTTATTCATCCTGCTACGCTGGATACTACTAAATATGATTTAATTATTGCGGTTGATTGTGCTGATCCGCTCCGGACTGGGATTGCGGAGGAGATTGAGAAGGTGAAGGGGAAGGCGACTATTATAAATATTGATCATCATGGGACGAATCCGAATTATGGTGACATTAATATTGTGAAGGCTGACGCCAGCTCAACTTGTGAGATTATTTATGATTTATTTCAGGAAAATAATATTTCAATTAATAAGGATATGGCGACTTGTCTGATTACGGGAATACTGACGGACACTGGGTATTTCTCGAATGCGGCGACTACGAGCTCGGCTATTGCGGCGTCATCTTATCTGATGAGTCGTGGTGTTTCGCAGAAAATCATACTTGATTCTGTTTGGAAGAATCAGAGTCTTGAAACGCTAAAGTTTTGGGGAGAGATTATGTCGCGGTTGCATTATAATGAGAAGAGTAAGGTTGTGACTGCGATTATTACTCCAGCCGAGGGAGTTGAGAAGGAGATTTTTGAGGGGTTTTCTAATTTTCTAACTATAATTTACGAAGCTGATATAACGCTTGTGCTTTTTCAGACTCCGGATGGGAAAGTGAAGGCAAGTATGAGGACGACGAGGGATCATATTGATGTTGCAAAGATTGCGAAGAGGTATGGAGGAGGTGGGCACCGGAAGGCGGCTGGATTTACGGTTGAGGGGAGGGTTGTTGAGGATGGGGAGGGGTGGAGGATAGTTAGATAAAAAATAAAAGTGAAAAGATAAAAATTTTGGAGGGATTGCTTAATGTTTAATCGCATGATAGCCCCTTTAGTGGGCTTGTGTAGATATTTTGAACATTAGCCCCGTGGTTTTAACCCGGGGTGTCCCGAAGGGGAGAAAATCGTATAATTAAGGATGCTACTTAGTGAAAAAGGACAGGCGGAGTTGCCTGTTTTTTTGGTGGGTAAAAAAAATCCGCTGAGTGATATCAGCGGGGTTGTTGCTAGGCTCTGGGAGGGGGTGGTGACATTTGAGACGCGGCTTTTTCTGCTAGAGCCTGGAGGTTGAGATTTTTCTGATAGATTATGTCGGCGCAATAGGCGCAGACCATTTGAACTTTTGAAGAATGTATCTCGACTGCTGTAACTCGGTGAACGACACCCATCTTACATCTTTCACATCGTGCCATAACTTTCTTCCCTCCTTGATTGGAATAACAGGTTTGTATATTGTACTTAAATTTGATGGAAAAATCAATGAAACACCCGCTGTTGTTGAACAGCGGGTGTTGAAGTTAGTCGTTTTTTAGGTGGTTGTGCCACCACTCGTGGGTCTGCCAGAAAAGCAGTTTTTTTGCGATAGACAGAGAGTCCCATTCCTCAGAGGCGACAAGGCTTTCAAAAAAGTTTTCCGGAAAAACAATTCCCTGCATTTGAAGATGTTCTGCTACTGATTGGTTAGACGTATTTGATGCCTCCAAGATCATTCCAATGATACATTTTGCGCTCTTACATGCAGCGCGACTGATGACAAGTTCTTCCTGGTCCTTGTATTCACTGAGTCCATGAAGACGCTCGAACATTTTGATGTAAAATTTTCTGGCGATGAGATAGGCCGGAAAAACTAGGCCCAAATCATCAATATCACTCGTTCGCCCGGACAAGTCCATGCAATATAGAAATTCCTCAGGCGTCTGTGATTTATCGCTGAAGATTCCGATGCAGTTGTCTTGGTCTGGTTTGAATATGGAGCCGTCGATGTAGCCGATGATCTTGAAAAGGTTGGCCATGAACTGATAGGAAACGGAAAACCTTTCCCAATCATGCTCCCTACTTACGACATCAAGACTAACCCCAAGTCGATCATTCACTCGAAGCTCAAAGTTATAGTATTGACGAGGAACGCATTTTTCCGTTTTCTCATCTTCTGTTCCAACAGTCAAAAAGCCTTCTGGATCTACAACGAATTTCATTTTAGGATCTTTTGTTTTCAAAAGATCAACTCGTGTTGCGGCATCAAAGATACCTCGTCTTCCAAAAAACTCACGTTCCTCTGGTGTGTACCAGTTTGCAGGACTTTCGAGTAACCCGATCAATGCATTGTACTTTTTTGAAGAGATGCGATTGACCTTGATGATTGTTGCGTGACCGTTTTCACTACCCATGAGAGACTCCTTTGGCAAGGGGGAGCTACTGCTCCACTGTGTTACCGTAACGGGCGGGAACATCCCACACCGTCATAGCAGGTTAGCAAGTGTTCAGTATGTTGTCAAGGATGGAAAAACAAAATACCCGAGGGAACAAGTCCTCGGGTATTTTTTATTTGAGTTGTTTATTCTTCTTTGGCGGATTCGAGTGGTGAGAGGCTGGCTACCTTGTCGCCTTTTTGTTTGAATCTCATGACTCGGACGCCTTGGGTATCTCGGCCGAGGACGGGGATGCTCTTGAATGGTAGTCGGATTACTTGGCCTTTTTCGGAGATGATCAAGAGATCTTGTCCTTTGACTTCTTCTGAATCGACGACGAAGCCTTTGACGACTTGGCCGGTTTTTGAAGTTACTTTTTGGGTTCTGATTCCTCCCCCACCTCTATTTTGGACTTTGTAATGTTTTAGTTCTGTTCTTTTTCCAAAACCTTCTTGACTGATGACTGATACTTGGGATTCTTTTTCTTTTTTCGGATCGATTTTTCTCATACTGACAACTGTGTCGTCGGCTTTTAGTCTGATACCTCGAACTCCGCTGGCTGCTCGGCCCATTGCTCGGACATCGCTCTCTTTGAATCTGATTGCTTGACCTCGTGCTGAGATTAACATCATTTCGTTAGTGCCGGCTGTTGTAGAAACCCAGTCTAGTCGGTCTTCGGCTTTTAGTTTGATTGCGATTAGGCCGGAACGTCTGACGTTTTTGAAGTCTTCTAGTGGGACTTTTTTAATGACGCCTTTTTGGGTTGACATGAAGATGAATTTTGCGTCGCTTTCTTCAATTTTTGCGGGTAGTGGAAGGATAGATGAGACTTTTTCATTTGGTGCTAGCTGGAGGAAGTTGACGATTGAATTTCCCTTTGAAGTTCTGGTGCTGACTGGGACATCGTAGGCTTTTAGCTGGAAGACTCGACCGCGAGTTGTGAAGAAGAATAGGTTGTCATGGGTCATTGGCGAGAGTAGATTCTCTACTGAGTCTTCTTCTTTTGTGGTTAGACCGATCACGCCTTTACCTCCACGATGTTGGGATTTGAAGGTGTCTGTTGGCATTCTCTTGATATAACCGTCTTGGGTCATCATGACGATTGTTGGTTCATTTGGAACTAGGTCTTCTTGGCTGAATTCGCCGACTGCTCCTTTTATGATCTTTGTTTTTCGTTCGTCACCGAATTTTTCTTTGATTTCTTGTAGTTCATCTTTTATAACTTGGAGTATTTTCTTAGCTGACGCTAGAAGTTCTTTTAGTTCTTTTATAATTCGTTGTTTTTCTTTTAATTCGTCTTCTATTTTTTGTCGTTCTAGATTTGCTAGGTTCTGAAGTCGCATTTCGAGGATTGCGATTGCTTGAAGTTCTGAGAATTTGAATTTTGACATCAAGTTTTCCTTAGCAATATTTTTATCTTTTGAAGCTTTAATAACTTTGATGATTGCATCAATTTTATCTAGGGCCATTTTTAGTCCTTCTAAAATGTGCGCTCGTTCCTCGGCTTTTCGAAGTTCGAATTCTGCACGTTTGCGTACAACAGTTTTTCTATGGTTTACGTAATGTTCTAGAATATCTCGGAGGTTGAGTACTTTTGGTTGGATACCGTCGACAAGAGCTAGCATGTTTACGTCAAAGTTGCTTTGCAGTTGAGTTAGTTTGAAAAGTCTGTTTAGAACTTTCTTTGGGTAAGCGTCTTTTTTTAGTTCTACAACAACTCGAACTCCGTCTTTGTCTGATTCGTCTCGAACATCTCGGATACCTTCTAGTTTTTTGGTTTTGACGAGTTCGGCGATTTTTTCGAGCATTGAAGCTTTGTTGACTTGGTATGGGACTTCATTGATTATGATTCTGAATTTGCCTGATTTTTCTTCGACGATTTCTGTCTTACCTCGCATGACAATTTTTCCTTTTCCGGTTGTATAGGCTAGTTTGATTTCTTTTTGGTCGTAGATAATTCCGCCTGTTGGGAAGTCTGGGCCTGGGACGATCTCGAAGAGGTCTGAAGCTGTGCATTCTGGGTTATCGATAAAGTGGAATATTGCGTCGCAGAGCTCGGTTAGATTATGTGGTGGAATTTTTGTTGCCATTCCAACTGCGATTCCCATTGTTCCATTAAGAAGTAGGTTTGGAAGTTTTGCTGGGAGTACTTGCGGTTCTTTTTGTGTTCCGTCGTAGTTGGGAATGAAGTTGACTGTTTCTTTTTCTAGATCGAACAGAAGTTCTTCACTGACTGCGCGAAGTTTTGCCTCGGTATAACGCATGGCAGCTGCGTGGTCTCCGTCCATTGATCCGAAGTTACCTTGACCATGAACGAGCTGGTATCTCATTGAGAAGTCCTGTGCCATTCTAACCATTGAGTCATAAACAGCTTGGTCTCCGTGCGGATGGTATTTACCAAGTACTTCACCAACTACGGTTGCGGACTTTCTGAATTTTGCGGTTGATTTTAGTCCGATAGTCCACATGGCGTAGAGAATTCTACGGTGAACTGGTTTTAGTCCGTCGCGAACGTCAGGTAGGGCTCGAGCTACGATCACGCTCATGGCGTAATCAATGTAACTGCTCTCCATCTCTTCAACGATTGGAGTTTGGGTTATTTTTTCTACGATTGGTTCTTCTGGATTATCATTTGGAGTATCTTTTGTTGGTTTCTTTGGCATATTTGGTTTGAACGTAAGGACTTAAGAACTGATGAACTTAAGAACTTAGGAACATCACATAAGTATATATTTATTAAAATTATTTTACGTCTTCAAGTTTTGGTAGGTCCACAGTTTCTTCATCTTTTATCACTGTAATCGGTTGCTTGTTTTCGTTAGCTACTTCGAGTTTTAATTTTTCCCAGTTCTCGTCCATTTGATTTTTCATGTCAGAGACGATATTCTCGAATTCTGCGATTTTTCCTTCTGACTCGGTTGCTTTGTTTTGCATTTCAAGATCGATTTGGGCCATGTTATATCGGATAGAAAAAACCCAGCCGATGATTATAACAAGGGCGCCGAGAGAGACGCAGAGCCAAAGGGTGAAGTATTTGTTCTTCATATGAAAGTCCAAGGTCCAAAGTCAAAAGTCAAAGTCAAAAGTTTAATCACTTTAGTTTTTTTCGAGGATGACTAGCTTTGTTGCTTCTTGAGGTAGATCTTTTTTGTTTATTTTTAATTTTGGTAGGGTTTCTGCGTTGTTGCCCATCTCTTTGATGAAGGCTTCGTTGCCTTCGATGTCGACGCTGAGACCTTTTATTTTGTAGTGCATTGGGACGACGATACGAGGATCGATTTGTTTGACGACGTCAGCAGCTTCTTTGGCGTTGATTGTGTATTTTCCGCCGACAGGGATTAATAAGATATCTACGTCGCCGATCATCTCAAGTTGTTTTTCTGAGAGTGTGGTTCCGAGGTCGCCGAGGTGAAGAACTTTGATTCCGTCGAAGTCGAATTTGAACATGATTGATTTGCCGCGTTCTGCTCCTTCTTTTTTGTCATGATAAGAACCAATACCGCCGATGAAGACGCCTTTTACTTCGTATTCACCTGGTCGTTCGAAAATAGTGACGGGTGCGTCATCGAGGCTTTGAACTTCTTCTACATTATTGTGATCAAAATGATCGTGACTTGTAGTTACGATATGAGCTCGAGTTTTTGGCATTTTGAAACCGACTTCTTTTGTGTATGGATCGGTTACGACTGTGACTGTTTCGCCTTTTATTTTTTCTTCAATTTTGAAGCATGATTGGCCTTGCCAGGTGATGTTCATATGAAAATAGGGCTAAATAGGGCTAAATAGGGCTAGCTCCAACATTAGCTGTTAGAATTACTTATTTATATATCAAGAGTTTAGCATAATTAGAAAAAAGATGCAAAGTTGGAAGTCGCAGGAATCGCAATTTTGGGGGTTTGAGGGGTTGATTTGATGTTTTGGGATTTGGTGGTTTTTGAGAATAATTAGAAAGTTGCAGAGAATGCAATTTTGGACGTAGAAGAGTTACAGAGAACCTTGACAAATTATATTATATTTGATATATTTTGTTATCCGGTACATAGTTGAATAACTCTAACCAGAAGGAGAAGAAATGACTGAAAAATCGTTTCCAATTGACTTGATGTCAAGACTTGCAGGAAAGTTGCTTGATGAAGGGTATAGTGAGGCAGATGTTGAAAAAATGTGTGAATCAAATGAAAAGTTGGCCCAATTTAGAGCAGTTCTGGAGAATTTATCTGAAATTACGACGAAAAAACACATCATTGACTGCAACATGGAGCCAAAGGGAAGCTACCGAACTGAGGATATGAAACTTGTTCATCATCAGAAAGACGGATTGGTCGTTTGGGAGAGAGAGAGCTTTGATCTATTTGAAACTACTGGACAAGAAGAAGAGACCGGAAAATATCTCTGGGATGTTATAAAGGAACTAGATGAAAGTGACGTTTGTGTCATGAATGCCTGCGTACTGGAGTATTTGAAAGAAAATCAGGCATTAATCCCTGAAGAATGGATGGGATACGAGGTTATATTTTGGGGGACGCATTACCGATCTGGACAGTCTGAGTACGCGAGATCACTCTATTTTGATGAAAATAACAATAAGTGGATCGAGACGCTGGTACCTTTTGGTAATAATGTCGAATCATACCATCTGGCGCTGATTCACGCAGAACAAACTGAAACGGATACTTGTGAAGACTAAGTGTATGGGTAGATAATCTGCTCGACTGAAAATTTTAATTTAGAGAAGGAAACAATGCGTTCCTTCTTTTTTATTAAGACTTGACAAAATCGCAGATAAGAGTAGAATACAGGTAACATTACAATTTAATCAATTAACGGCTTGCTACCATAACTTTTTATTATTAAACGGCAGCTGGATATTATTTCCACTTGTTTAGGTGGGATTTTTTTGTTAATAATACGGATATACGGATTAATGCGGATTATACTGATATAATCGCATTATAAATCAAATCCGTATTATTAGTATGAATCCGTATATCAGCATACACACTGATTAAATTGTGAAAAAGGAAAATATAAATTATGACTATTAAAAAAGATGAGAGTATTGTGGATGATTCTAAGATGGGGAAATTGCTAGGTGGTGATCAATCATTTACTGATTTACCTGGTCCTGGGGACATTGTGAAAGGGACTATTATCTCTGCGGAGAAAAAAGAAGTCTTGCTTGATATCAATGGAATCATGACGGGAATCGTTCGTGGTAAAGAATTGTTTAATGAATCAAGTGAGTTTAGTGATTTGCAGGCTGGCGACGAAACTGAGGCTACTGTAATGACACTTGAGAATGAGCTTGGAATGGTTGAGCTATCTTTTCGATATGCTGGACATCAGAGAACTTGGGCAAAGCTCGAAGAGTTGCAAACTAGTAGTGAGACTATTGTTGCTAAGGTCACTGACGCTAATAAAGGTGGACTACTCGTCATTGTAAATGGAGTATCTGGATTTTTGCCTGTGTCACAACTTAGTCCTGAGTATTACCCAAGAATTCAAGGTGGTGACAAAAATAAAATTTTAGAGAAACTTAAATCTCATGTTAAAAAAGAGTTCCCTGTAAAAGTTCTTGACGTTAATGAACAACAAGAAAAGTTGATTGTTAGTGAGAAAGCGGCTTGGGAAGAAGAACAAAAAGATTTATTTAGTAAATATAATGTTGGTGACAAGGTTGATGGAACTATCACAGCTGTAACTGACTTTGGTGTATTTATTCAATTCGGAGAAAATCTAGAAGGGTTAGTTCATATTTCAGAACTAGCTTGGCAGAGAATTGAGGATCCAAAGGCACTTTATAAAGTTGGAGATAAGATCAAAGCTGAAATCATTAACATTGATGGGTCAAAGATTTTCCTATCAAGTAAGAAGCTTAAAGCTGATCCATGGGAAGGTGTTGAAGATAAATACAAGGTTAGTGATGTTGTTGAAGGAAAGATCTTGAAAGTTACTCCATTTGGATTCTTTGTAGAGCTTGATAATGATATTCACGGATTGGCTCATATTTCAGAGATGAAAGATCCTAAGAATACGAATTTGGAGAAATTAGGAAAAGAAGGTGAGGTTAAGAGTTTTAAGATTGTTTCTATTGAAGCGAAGGAGCATCGGTTGGGGCTCAGTTTTGTTGAAGGGGCAAAAGGAGAAAGTGTAAAGGAAAAAGATGACCTTCAAGATGCCTCAGGTCCTTCGGAAAGTGAGGACTCAGAACCGGAAGTAAAAGCAGAGGAAGTGAAAGAAGAGGAAAAAGAAGAAGAGACAAAGGAATAAACACTTATATAGAGAAAACCAGGGCGTGAGCTCTGGTTTTTTGTTGGGGAGGGTGAGGGCTTGACAAATGGTTGGGATTTTGATATAATAAATTATCGTTAATTGTAACTGCAATAAGGAGGCAGACAATGAGTGAACGACCATATGCGAGATTTTCAGTAAAACCGTCTTTTATTAAACTTGATGTTTTGCGTGAACTGGATGTGTACTTTGCGAGTGTTGCCGTTGACATCATTGAATATCTGACGAAGATGAAACTTAGTGAAGATCCCGTTTGGGACAACTGGGAGAAATTTACAATCGTGAACTTACGTCAGTTCTGGGAAGAGAGAAATGATCCCCAGATCAAAGAGAAGGAAGAGATTTTCGAGAGAATGATCCATGAAGGGGTGCTCGAACAAGTTGATCTCGGGATGGGTGATGCGAGATATTTGATCACAAAGACGTTCATCATTCAGATTTCGAAAGCTATTGATAAAACAAAAATTGATAACTTTGGGGATTGTGTGTTTTTCTATTCTGCTTCGCAAGCTAACAGTGTCGGAGAAGGAAATAGACGCTTTGGTTTCCGAGGTGTATTGCTAGCAGATGGGACAATTCACGAATTCACCTTGGCAAAAAAGACCACTGATGATGATTGTAAACCGGAGGGGAACTATAATGATTTCCAAAGGTTGGGTCGTGGTGGATATGCTTTCTTTGATCAATAAACCTCACAAAAAAGGAGCGAGAACATGGAAGAAAGAGAGGAGCAGAAGCTGTTTATCTATAACTCGGGTGGAACGTTCATTGCCGTTTACGCACCAGATCAAAGAAGTGCATACTTCGATGCAGTGAAGACGCGGCCACCTACTTCTGTCCTGGAAAAAATGGAGCAGAAGGATTTTCATGAATGCCCACCGGAAAGAGGTGTTGTGGCATTTCAAACTGGGCTAAACTAAGGAGCTGACCCCGAAACTAATATGTTTCGGGTTTTTTTATAGAAATATTAGTAAAAAGGATAAAATTAGGCGTTTAATTTGGCTTATTTTGAGCTATTGAAAATATTATAGAAATATGTTACTATAGAGGTGCAATTAAGAATTAATGATTCCTGCTGGCAAAGATGAGTTTGAGGTAGTAAAGCAGATTTTACTGATAAGTTACTCAATAAATATTACTTAAGTTACTATATACACAATCTGAAAACTTCAATTTAGTCGAATTTTGGCTAAATTTAACGATACAACTTCAAAACAACTAATTTTGTTAGTGGGAGCAGATATTATATGCTGTATCCTATTTTTATTGGGATTGCGCTAATTGTTGGTTTTGTAATCGGGTATTACATTCGAAAAAAAGCGGCTAGAATGGAAGCGAGTTCTATCGAATCAAAAATTAAACTCAAAGTTGAGGAAGCTAATTCGAAAGTTCGAGAAGTAATGATGAAAGCAAAGGACAAAGCGATTACTATTATCGATGAAGCGAAAAAAGAAGAGAACACTCGTCGAAATGAGCTTCGATCTATTCAATCGCGACTGGAAAAAAGAGAGAATCTTTTTGACCAGAAACTGCTTGACCTCGAAAACAAACAAACAAAGTTGCAAGACAAAGGACAACAAATTGAAAAAATTAAAGAAGAAATTAAAAAAATCAGACAAGATCAAATCACAAAACTTGAAACTATTGCGGCGATGAACAAAGAACAGGCGCAAGAAGTACTACTTAAAAATGTAGAACGAGATATGGAAGAGTCACTTCTGTCTCGGATTAAAAAATTGGAAGAAGAGAATTCTGAGAAGCTGGACGTAATGGCAAAGCAACAGTTAACAAACGCTATTCAGAGATGTGCATCATCGCACGCTAGTGAAGTTACTACGACTGTTGTTGATCTACCAAGTGAAGAGATGAAGGGTAGAATTATTGGTCGAGAAGGACGGAATATTAAAGCTATTGAGCAACAGACTGGAGTTGAGATCATTGTTGACGACACTCCACAGGTTATTACTGTATCTGGGTTTAGCCCAATCAGACGACATGTTGCGAAGAAGGCAATTGAGAAGTTAGTATTAGATGGTAGAATTCATCCAGCGAAAATTGAAGACGCTATTGCGCAAGCAAAACAAGAGATGGCGATTGATATTAAAAAAGCTGGTGAAGACGCTGCTTATGAACTTGGTATTGCTGGACTTGATCCAAAGCTAGTTCAAATTGTAGGAAGACTAAAATACAGAACAAGTTATGGTCAGAATGTACTTCGACATAGTGTCGAGGTTGCGAACCTTGCTGGACTACTTGCAACGGATCTCGGAGCTAACGTAACAGTTGCCAAGAAAGCTGGGTTCTTGCATGATATTGGTAAGGCAGTTGATCATGAAATTCAGGGTACTCATCCTGAGATTGGTCGTGACATTGCAAAGAAGTTTGGACTGTCAGACGAGCTGATTGCTCCTATTCTAGAACATCATGAAGATCATCCATCGACTCTTGAAGCTGTGATTGTAAAAGTTGCTGATGCTATTTCTGGAGCTCGACCTGGAGCGCGAAGAGATACGTATGAGCGATATTTGCAGAGACTCGAGGAACTTGAGAGCATTGCGAAGAGACACGAAGGTGTTGATAAGACTTATGCTATTCAAGCTGGTCGTGAAGTTAGGATCTTCGTTGAGCCTGATAAAGTTTCGGATATGGAAGCGCAGAAATTGGCGGAGAAGATTGCTAAGGAGATTGAGGAAGAGTTGAAGTATCCGGGGGAGATTAAGGTTACGATGATTAGGGAGAATAGGATTACGGAGTATGCGAGGTAATCGCGGGTAGTCGCAGTTAATCGGTTAACCCCCGAACTACAATCTATTACATGATTGAATACGGGGCAAGCGGTTAATCGTCTCGGTAGATCGTGACTGTAAAGAATAGGTTAATTTAATCGCAGGGAAAATATAGAATAAAAAAGGAAGACTCGAGTTTGAGTCTTCTTTTTGATTGCCCGCAAAGAACGTGATCAGCCGATCCAGACGTTTTCGGACTCTGAATGAGTGACTGACAGTGTGTCGGCTTCGTGGATGAAGCTTTGGTTGATTTTGAAAATCTCGGGTAGGGAGATCCTTGTTTTGGCAGCTAGCCATGTCATTACTAACTCGAGTTGGTTGAAGATGTCCCTATCGGATTGAAAATATTGCTTATCGCGACAGAGATCAGAGAACCAACGTGAACCAGGAAGAGGTGTCACAACTCGACCCTTTGCCCTGTAGACAGTTCCTGCTCGACAGAGATCGACAATGTGATCAACTGTTCGTCTGGCGCTGTCGTAAGTCTCTCCTGGCACTCCATAGAGAAAATTCAAATAGGTTGAAATGCCTTCACTTTTTAACAATCGAACGGCGTTCAAGTTTTGAGACATTGTTGTGTTTTTTCCGAGATCTCGCAGTACCATATCTGAAACGCTTTCGATTCCTAGCGAAACTTTTGTGACTCCCAGTTTGCGAAGAGCTACAACAGTATCTCTAGTTAATTCATCAACTCGAGAATATACAGTGAAAGTAACGCCATCATGAGCTCGGTATTCATTATTAAATCGCCCGAGAGAGCTCACAAACGAATCAGAAGTATCGAAAATGTGAAGACGAGAATCAATCCCCTCAAAATTGCTTTGAATTGCATCTATGTCTAAATGGAACTCATTAGCGGAGCGAAAAATTAATCTACCTCCAAGTCTCGATGAACAGAAAGCACAACGAGGAACCTGAATGCAGCCACGAGATGACTGATAGAAAATTAGAGTAGGAATTTGTTCTGGCGGAGGGCCGAATTTTCCACTTGCTATCATCTGATGGTATTGTGAACGGTATATTTCCAAATCAGTATTGTTCCAACAGCTGTAATCTGGAGTAACATATTGCTCTCCCAAACAAACTTTTCCATGAATGATACGAGGAGCACCTGACTGGCGAATTGCGTCGCGAAGCAGTCCCTGAAGAGGAAATTCTCCTTCTCCAATTACCAAGTAGTCAAGAAACTCATTTTCTCGCGCGATCTGTTTCGCTCGAATAGTAATCCAAGGTCCACCCATCGCAACAATCGCACCTTTTTGCGACACCTGTCTTGCGAGCTCAATTGATGTATTGTAATTTACGAAAGTAACGGTAAAGCAAACAAGATCATTCATTTGGATTGTTTCAATAATATCCTTGTCATCATGAATTGAGCAATCCCAACAAATGGCATTTTCAAACTTTCCATAATCCATTTTTCGAGCAACAGAAGAAAGAGTTGTTAATGCGACTGGTGCTGCAACGCCGCTAAGTGACACTGGGTACATTGTCTGTCCACTTGCAAAAATAAAGTGTATCGTACTCATCGTAATCTCCTTTCAATTGTTAATTTGCTATGTTTAATATAGTAATATATCATAATGAGAAATATTGTGGAAAAACTTGCACAATATTTGCTTGACATTTAGCTAAATTTATTATACAATGATAACATAATTAAAATTCTGTTTGTAAAAAATAACAATATATGAAGAAGATTGAAGTATCAATACAAAAAAGAATCAAGGATTTTAGGGCTATCGGGTTAACACAAAAAGAAGCTACTATTTACAGTGTGCTCCTTGATTCCGGGGGCGGATACCCTTCGGCAATCGCCAACAAGGCTGGTTTGAATAGAAGTACGTCGTACTCAATACTAACAGACCTTGCTATCAAGGGACTAGTTACTGAGATAAAAAGACGAAACAAGCTGTATTATCAAATAGAGCCTGCTCGAAAATTAGTGAGGTTTGCAAAAGAAAAAATTTCGATTGCAGAAAATAGACTAATCAAAGCAAAAAAGATTGCCCCTGATATAGAAGCTCTTTTTTCTCTTATTCCAAATAAACCTGTTGTTAAATTCTTTTCAGGTCCCCAGGAGATTCTTGCAATTCATGAAGACCACATTAACACTAATAAAAAATACGAAATGTTAGCCTGGGCCAACACAACAGAGATTGCGAAGTTTTTGCCAGAAAAGATGACTCGAAGATACCTAAAGAAGAAAGAACTGCTTGGAATAAAGACACGGGCAATTGCACCGGACACACAGTCCGACAGAAACTACAGTAAAAAAGTATATCGGGGGATTGCAAAAAAAATATTACCCAATCTAAAATTTGTATCAAGTGACGAATTCCCATACCCGTGTGAAATCACAATATATAGGAATAAAAGAGTATCCATTCTAAATTTCTCAAAAAATACTCCGGCTGGCGTGATAATTGAAGACGCAACGATTCACGGCATGATGAAGATGATTTTTGAGCTTTCATGGAAAAGCGCAATTAAATAAAAAAGGAAGACTCGAGTTTGAGTCTTCTTTTATTTGAACAAATATTAATAATTTGCTATAATTAGGCAAATGTAACATTTAACATTTTACATTTGAGATTTGACTTGAATAATTAACTTTTGGTCTTTATTGGCTAAATTAAAATATGTCACAACTTAAAGTCCTATTTCTCGGGGATATTGTCGGGAAGATTGGGAGAAAAGCAGTTAAAGAGGTGTTGCCAAAGCTTAAGAAAAAATATAAGCCTGATTTTATAATTGCGAATGGGGAGAATTTGGCGCATGGTAAGAGTGTGACTGAAAAGACATTAAAAGAAATGACTGATGCGGGGATTGATTTTTTCACATCGGGAAATCATATATGGGCTAATGCTGAAAGTGAGCAGATTCTGTGTGAACAGAAGTTTGATATAATTCGGCCGGCTAATTATCCTGAAGGGACTCCTGGTCCTGGATATAAGATTGTTGAAGTTGGAACGAAGAAGGTTCTAGTGGCTAATATGATGGGGAGGGTTTTCTTTCGTGAGGATTTCCGAGATCCTTTTGAGGGTATGACTGACATTCTCGAACAGGAAAAAGGTAAATATGATTTCTCAATTGTTGACCTACATGCTGAGGCAACTAGTGAAAAAGTTTCATTTGCAAAATATCTGGATGGAAAAGTTGATCTTGTGATTGGGACTCATACACATGTGCAAACTGCGGATGAAAAGATTTTAGAAAAAGGTACCGGATTTATTTCTGACGCTGGAATGACGGGTGCAAAAGATTCTAGTATTGGCGTTGATTTCAAAAATGTTTTACATATGTTTTTGACCCAGATGCCAAAGTCATTTGAGATTCCGGAGACTGGGGCTTGCATAGTTAACGGTGTTTTTGCTATAATTAAACAAGATAAGGGTGTGTCGAAGATTGAACGAGTGTCGGAGGAGGTTGAGGTTTAAAAAAGATGGTAATAATGTGTGATTACGAATGATACGAATAAGGGCAATACTAATTATACCCCGAACTACTCGTACCTCGAGTTCTGGGCAGGCTAATATAATACTAATAATCGCATATAGTGCTAATAGTCGCATTTTTAATAATTGCAGAAGGGGAGAACATGAAGAATTATAATAATAAATTGATATATCCGAATTTATCTTTTGAAATTGTTGGGTGTTGTATGAAGGTTCATAATGAGTATGGGAGATTTTGTAGAGAGAAGCAGTATTCTGAGTATCTTGAAAATTTATTTAAAAGTAAAGAAATTAGATATAAACGAGAAGTGCCTATATTGGACACAAAAAACAGAGCTGATTTTATTGTAGATGATCGGATCATTGTGGAACTGAAATCTAAGAAAATGGTAACGAGAGAAGATTACGAACAAACACAACGATATTTGCAAGCGACAGGTTTGAAACTAGGATTATTAATTAATTTCGGATCTGAATATCTTTTTCGAAAAAGAATTTTATTAATTGAGACTGATGCAAGGAAAAGATTTCAGTAGTTATTATTCGTATTATATTAGTATAATATTAGTATCATTAGTATTTAAAAAATAACATAAACAGCAACAAACATTGGCAATAAAAAACCGTTGTTTCATGCTGTTAATCTATTTCATATGAATAAAGCAGAATTAGCTAATCTCGTCAGTGACAAGATTGGTGTAACAAAGAAACAGGCTGAAGACATGCTTGATTTCTTGACAGAGACTATTATAAACACAATTAAAACTGGTGGGGACGTTACTCTAACAGGTTTTGGAACATTCTCAGCTAGAGTGAGAAAAGGACGAACTGGAGTTAATCCACAGAATCCAAGTGAATCAATTGAGATTCCTCCAACAAAAGTTGTGAAATTCAAAGCTGGAAAAACATTAAAGGATGAGCTAAAGGCTTCTCAGCGAACTGAAGATGCTACTACTGATACTCCAATCGAGGAAGTAGAAGAAGAAAGCGCAGAAGAAGAAACTCCAGAAGAGAATCAACCAATGATGTAGTATTTACTATAAAAAAAGTCCTTCCGATTGGAGGGATTTTTTTGATACAAAAATTACAAATAAAAAAGCAGACTGGTTTAGTCTGCTATGGTTGAGTTAGAAAAAAATCATGTCACGGCGATCTGGGCCGTTGGAGTATCCGATGATTGGGACATTGTAGCAGGCTTGCAGTGTTTCGTGGAAAGTCTGAAGACGTGGATCGATGAATTTATTGCCATCATGATCAGATCTGATCCACGAGGGAAGAGAATGATTGATAATTGCTTCCACTGATGCGACGTCTTCGCTTGGGAAATGTTTGACGACTGTGCCGTCTGGATACTGATACGAATCACAGATATCAACTGAATCAACATGTTCAAGAGTGTCGATCTTTGTGATAATGAGGCCGGTCAGGTCGTTAAATACCGTTGCTGAGCGTCCCATAGCAGCGCAATGAGCACCGCAGCGTCGTGGTCGTCCTGTCGTAGCGCCAAATTCGTTTCCAGCACGCTGGAGGGCATCGGCTCTGTCACCGGAATATTCAGTTGGGAATGGTCCGGAACCGACTCGAGTACAGTAGGCTTTGGCGATACCGATCCTTTGATCGATTTTACTGGCAGGAAAGCCGAGTAAGGCAGACACTGAGGCGGTCGTCGTGATTGAAGATGTTACAAAGGGACGAGTCCCATTGATAATATCAAGGAATGTCCCCTGCGCGCCTTCGAACAAGAGAGATTGAGCCGCATCATAGGCATCTATGAGATAGAGTGCCATATCAGGAAGCACAACGACTTCATCTTGCAAGAAATCGCGGAACTCAAGTAGTTGCCGATACAGATCTTCACCTAGTAAACATTTTGATTCGTCATCGTGATCTAGGAATTTGATGAGACCGTTCTTCTCATGTAGTCGCTTTTTAATCAGGAGCATCAGCTCTTGGTCGCTAAGATTAACAACGTCGCTAACCTGAATACTCGTCCGACCAAAGAGGTCCTGATAAGCAGGGCCAATACCACGACCGGTTGTACCAATCTTCTTACCGCCTAAGCTTTGTTCCCTTAGTGCGTCGATGATTTTGTGGTATGTCATGATCAGAGTCGCGCGAGGTGAGATATACAGTCGGCCTTTTGTTTCAATCCCCTTTTCGTTTAGTTCTCTGATTTCGTTCATTAGAGATATCGGATTGATTACTACGCCTGGTCCAATCATACATTTGGTATGTTTGTGCAGAATTCCTGCTGGTGTAATATGAAGGACAATTTTCACCCCATCTACGATCAAAGTGTGACCTGCATTGTCTCCGCCTTGATGGCGAATGACAACATCGGCATCTTGTGCGAAAATATCAACAACTTTTCCTTTTCCTTCATCTCCCCATTGGGTTCCGACGCAACTGATACTTGACATGACTCTTCTCCTCCTCGTGTTAGTGTGAGTTATCTTGCCGTTTATAATGAACAAACCAAGGTTAAACTTAGCATTTTGTTAAATGGGTGTCAAGGGGAAGGAGTTAGGAGTTAGGTGTTAGCTTATTAGCCAATTAGGTAGTAGTAAAAAAACAGAAATAATAAAAAATTCGACGACAGTTGTCCTCGAATTAACATAATGCCCTTTTAGGCTCTTTTCTAGTTCCTCTTTACAAAATCATCGAAGTACGCTAATGTAAACTATTGATTCTTGGCACTCAAACTAGAAAGGAGAGTGAAAATGTCAAAAGAACATGGCACTAATGATTTTTGTACGTTGCTTGGAGTGAGTAGTCTCGTTGATTTGATTGATAAAAAACTTGCTGTCATCAATTTAGACACAATGGATGAATCGGTAACTGGAGTAATTGAAGGAAGTTTTCATCATCTCTCTAGATCTTCGCTAATATTGTTTATTACAAATAAACAGCAGGAGGGCATATCAATTCAAATCAAGAATGACCAACTGGTTACTTCACTAAGTATGGATAATATGGCAGTAAAAGACTCTCCAAAGAAGGGTTTCACGGTTAAGATATATTAAACTAAAACGAACATGACCAGCAAAATTTGCTGGTTTTTTATTATGAAATATGAATAAAATATTGTATAATATATGGGTATGAAAAAGGATAATAAAAACGATTGGCAAGAGCACTTGGAAAAACTTGATGAGCATTATCATCCGGATAATTTTTTTCCGGACGGTGAAAGAGGGAAAAAGGAGATGTTTACTGATTTTGAGATGCCGTCGCTGTTTGACTCGGAGATTGAGGAAGAGGGGCAGTTGACTATTGACATTTATCAGGATAACGATAACCTATACATACTGACACCGATCGCAGGAACTGAGGCTAAGAATATTGAGATAACTATTGAGAAGGATGTTTTGACTATTAAAGGAAAGAGGGAGAGTAAGAGTGAAGTTGAAGAAAGGGATTATTTGTATAAGGAATGTTATTGGGGAAATTTTTCACGGAGTGTTATTTTGCCGGTGCCGGTTGTTGAGAATAGAATTACGGCTGAGGAGAATAATCATATATTGAAGATTACGTTGCCGAAGGCTGAGGAGGCGAAGAAGGTTAAGATTGTTGTTAGGAAGAGTGCGTAGGAATCGCAGTTAACCGGTTAACCAGTTAATCGTCTCGATAGATCGTAAATTTGAAGGATAAGTAAGAAAATATATAAAAATTAATGAAAAAGATATGGGATTTGAGACAGATGTTGTGGAGAAAATTATTGAGAAGAAGAAGGAAAAGAATCCTTTTAAGTGGATATTTATCACTGTGGGGGTGCTTTTTGTGTTGTTTGTGATTTATCTGAGTAGTTCGTTTGCGCTGGCTTATCAGTATAAGGATCGGGTTATGCCTCATGTTCGGATTAATGGGGTTGAGGTTGGTGGGTTGACGAAACAGCAGTCGAATAACATTATTGAGGGAATGTATAAAAAAACTTATGATGATGGGTTTTCTTTTGAATTTAAAGGTGAGCGGAAGACTATTGAGAATAAGGATCAGGGACTTTTTGAGCTTAATACGGAGAATATGGTTGAGAAGTCATATAATATTGGGAGAAAAAATCATTGGATAATAAATGCGTTGAAGTTGCCGTGGTTTTATGTTTTTAATCAGAAAGTTGAGCTTGATTATAAGTTAGATAAGAAATTATTTAAGAATTTGCTTGAGACTGAGTTTGCGAGTCTTGCTACTCCGCCGGAGAATACAAAAGTAATAATTAAAAGTAGTGATAATGAAACAAATGAAGTAGAGATTGAGTTTACTGAAGCGACTGGTGGTGAGTCGATTGATTTTTTTCAGGGAATTGAGAATGTTGAGTTTGAGATTAGTAACTTTAGTAATAATGTAATTGGACTTAATAGTCAGAATAGAGAACCAGATATTACGAGAGCAATTGCTGAGGCAAAGGTTGAAGAGTTGAATGAGTTATATAAATTAAATGGAATTACATTAACATATGGAAAAGATTGGAAGATTGATTGGGAAGATTACATTCACATGGTTGAGTTGCAGATTGACGAAGAGAATCAGATAATAACAGGGATCAATAAGGAGCTACTTAGTGGTCACATTGAGTCAATTGCGCAGGAGATTGATGAAGAGGCTGTTAACGCTAAGTTGCAGATAATTGATAATCGAGTAACTGAGTTTAATGCTAGTAAAGATGGGAAAGAGTTAGATAAGGAAGAAAGTTATAGATTAATTAACGAAAGCATTTCAAAAGATAAAAATAATGAGATAGAATTAGTTGTGAGTATTACTGAGCCGGAGGTGAAGATGGAAGATGTGAATGATCTTGGGATTAAAGAGAAGATTGGTGAAGGGATATCTGACTTCTCGAGAAGTCCGTCAAACAGACGACACAATATTGGGATTGGGGCGGCGTCGCTACATGGAGTGTTGCTAGCTCCTGGTGAAGAGTTCTCATTGATTAAAACTCTTGGGGATATTGATGGGGCGAGTGGATATTTGCAGGAGCTGGTAATTAAGGGTGGTGAGACGAAGCCGGAGTATGGTGGTGGGCTGTGTCAGGTTGGAACAACGATATTTCGAGCGGCTCTTGACAGTGGGCTTAACATTACACAAAGAAGAAATCATTCATATAGAGTTTCATATTACGAACCGGCTGGGACTGATGCGACGATTTATGATCCATGGCCAGACTTTCGGTTTGTGAATGATACTGCGAAGCATGTGATAATTCAGACGAAGTTATGGGGAAGTAATTTGGCGTTTGAGATATGGGGAACGGATGATGGACGAGAGGTTGAGTTTGAGGGACAGAAAAAAGTAACAAGGATGAAGGATCTTATTCCGAAGATCTTTAATATAACAGTACCTGGTCCGGCGAAGGAGATTGAGACAGAGGAGCTAGAACCGGGAGAAAAGAAAAGGATGGAGTATGCGCATAATGGGGCTGATACAGTTTTTTATCAGACTATAAAGTACGCTGATGGGGAGGAGAAGAAGGAGACATGGACAAGTCATTATGTGCCTTGGCAGGCGGTGTTTATGGTAGGGATTGATCCGGAACAGAAAGAGAAGGAGGCGCAGGAGGAGTTGTTGAAGCAGGAGAGTGAGGGAGAGGTTGAGGGTGAGGAAGAAAGTGGTGGAGAGGAGGCTGTTGGGGATGAGGAGTAATCGCAGTTAATCGGTTAACCGGTTAACCTTTTCGGTAGATCTTGACTTTGGACAATAGTTAAATTAAAAAATTTGATATAAAAAGAACGAGGACGGTGGTCCTCGTTTTTGGTTTGGGGGAAATTATAGTTTGCAGTTTACTTGGCCGGTGACTCGTCCGTCGTTGTTGATAAGGTATTTGGCGATAGCCAGAGAATAGATAGCCATGCAAGCTTCGATCTTGGCTGCTTGTTCGCGAAGGATTATTTCCTCGTTTGGCATTCCTTCCCGCAACCAACGAATAGCAGGAGCCCAATCACTCTTGTCGCAAAGTGTGATTAGTCCGTTCTTGGCGGCGGCGGTGAGAAGAGCACGTCCACCAATATCAATTTTTTCGATGATCTGCTGATGGGTTAAATCAGGATCTGCGGCAGCTTTCTCAAAAGGATAAAGATCAACATACACAAGATCGAATTTGATTAATCCCATAGATTTTAATTCATCTGAGTCTTCTTGTATTTCCTCCTTAGAGAACCATTTTTCTTTTCGATACAACAGGCAGGCGAAGAGTCTTCTCGATAAAGTAACAATTCGATGACCGAAGATTGGTCCCCCGCCAACAATTGTTGAAACATCGATTGCGGGAGTGTTGTACTTTGCTAAATACTCGCAAGTTCCCTTTGAACCATACAGAGTGAAACCAAGCATGATAAGTTGTTTTGCGAAATCCTCTAAACCGGTTTTGTCGTAGACGGAAAGTAGCGCGTTTCTTGTCATTTTGGCCTCCTTGTAGCTAGTAAATAGAACGTAAGTCTTCAGTTGAGTTTACCAAATATGTTGGAGATTGTCAATGTTATAATTAAGCAAATTTAGGCAATAAAAAAATCTCCTTAGATAGGCAGACAAGAAATTTTCATTCAGGCCAAATCGAGCCGAGGCCTGATTTTACCTAAAATGAAAATCCCATGCTTGTCGTGTCTGCCGGTCTAAAGAGACATTAGTCTTGATATAGTATATTAGCACATAGAATTAAATGTGTCAAGAGTAATCAGACGAAGTCGTTTTTTTGCTAAATTTAATACAAATCTAATATTTTGCAATTAGATTGTAAATGACTATATTTTGGTACATTTACATTATACCACTTATTGTTTTAATCTGCTATGAAGGAATTTTAGTGAAGACAGGTGGAAGTTATCCACAGGTGGTGTGGATAAGTATAGGTATGTGAATGAAATTGAGCAGGAAATCCCCGAACTATCTGCCTATGCAATTACATGGCTTCGGCAGACAGGTAACTTATTACATAGTTAAGTACGGGGCCCGTGAACTACCTGCCTGCCGGCAGGCTGGCAACGTATTTTATTGTTGAGTTCAGGGCAGGCAAGCGCAATGCATATTTCTCCCTTTCGCTATGCTTCTGTCGAAATTATACGGGTTTTTTATTTGATGATTTTGTCGATGAGGCCGTAGGATTTGGCTTCGTCGGCGGTCATGTAGTAGTCTCGGTCGGTGTCTTGTTCGACCTCGGAGAGTGGTTTGCCGGTTTTTTCTGAGAGGATTTTGTTAAGGTTAGCTTTTACCTTTAGTATTTCCTCTGCTTGGATTTTGATATCGCTTGCTTGGCCTTGGGCGCCGCCCATTACTTGGTGGATCATTATTTTGGAGTTTGGTAGTGCCATCCTTTTTCCCTTAGCGCCAGCGGACAAGAGGAAGGCTCCCATGCTAGCGGCTAGGCCAACGCAAATAGTAGCCACCTTGGGTTTAATGTAGTTCATGGTGTCAAAGATTGCCATGCCGGCACTAACTGAGCCCCCTGGGGAGTTAATGTATAGTTTGATGTCTTTTTCTGAGTCTTCGCTTTCTAGGAATAGAAGTTGTGCGATAACTGAGTTTGCGACATTGTCGTCGATCTGAGTACCGATAAAGATAATTCGATCTTTTAGAAGTCGTGAATAGATATCATAGGCTCGCTCACCGTTGTGAGTTTTTTCAATAACTGTTGGGATTAAATTCATATGCTACGAATAACGAATTAGCTACCTCTCGACAGGGCTCGAGGCCTTTGGCGAATTCTACGAATCACTCGAGAATCGTTGATAATAAATTATTCAATTAGTAATAAGTATAGGTATTAAACTACATATTGAGTAAATAGTCAAAGTTGTCTTGCTGGAATTGTCTAAAATTAGACAAAAAGCATATAAGACAAGTAAAGACCCGGCTGTATAATAACAAGTGTGTACAAAAAGAAGGATTTTGGTGTAAAATTAGCATGAAAACAAAGCTAATACATTAAAACCCTTCCTATG
>Ga0233437_1001036_pt1 | contig 54709 bp, 39 predicted proteins | sample SI_122_August201_FD_182714 | JGI IMG/M metagenome (GOLD analysis project Ga0233437, IMG submission 182714) | Seawater microbial communities from Saanich Inlet, British Columbia, Canada - SI_122_August2016_200_MG | ecosystem: Environmental > Aquatic > Marine > Inlet | place: Canada: British...
GCCCTTTCTCAGCGTGGATCCGGACTATCTCGACATGCTCGGAATCGAGCTGCTGGCGGGGCGGAATTTCTCCCGTCAGCGGGAGGCGGATCGGGAACGGGTGCTCATCAACGAAGCTGCGGCAACAGCGCTGGGCTTCGACACGCCCCAGCAGGCCCTCGGCGAGTCGATTTCTCTGGGGGACAACGAGGAGACGATCATCGGAGTGGTCGAGGATTTTCACTTCGAGTCACTGCACCACCAGATCAAACCGATGGCGCTGCACCAGGGAAGCCTGTATTACTATGCGGGTGTCAAGATCAGGGCCCAGAGTTTCCAGGAGACGTTTGATTTTGTAACGGAGACGTGGGACCAGCTGGTTCCGCATCTCCCCTTCCAGCCGTGGTTCCTGGACGAGGATTTCGCGCAGCGGTACCGGGCGGAGAGGAGGCTGGGGGCGATGCTGCGGTATTTTGCCGGGCTGTCGGTGTTCGTGGCCTGTATCGGCATTTTTGCCCTGGCTGCCTTCGCCGCCGAACAGCGCACCAAGGAGATCGGTATCCGCAAGGTGCTGGGCGCTTCGGTGAGCCATATCGTCGTGCTGCTGTCGAGGGATTTTTTTAGACAGATAGTGCTGGCCAATTTGATTGCCTGGCCGGCGACATATTGGGGCATACATCTCTGGTTGGAAAATTTTGCCTATCGGATCGATCCCGGGGTCGCGTACTTCGTCTTCGGCAGCGCGCTGACGCTGATCGTCGCCAGTCTGACGGTAGGATACCAGGCGGTTCGTCTGGCACTGACCGATCCGGTGAAGGCACTCAGATACGAATGAAGAATGTTTTTTAAGTCGATCAAATAGTCTATCAGGAGAGCGAGATGTCCAGGATCGAACGAGAGCGGATCGAACGGGTGGCGCGGATCTACGCAAGTAACGAGGACGCCAGCCGGGCGCTGGGAATCGCCATGAGGAGTTTTGGCCGGCTCTGCCGGCAGTACGGGATCGAGACGCCGTATGCGCGTCGGCGTCGCCGGCGGCAGGAATGCAAAACAGGTGGAGGAGGTGAATTATGATACGCATGAAGGGAATTGAGAAGTACTACGAGAGCGGGTCGATGAAGACGTTCGTGCTGCGCAACGTCGACCTGGAGATCGGAGAAGGTGATTTCGTCACCATTATGGGACCTTCGGGGGCGGGGAAGTCGACGCTGCTGCACATCATGGGGATGCTCGACAGTCCTTCGGGGGGGGAGTACAGCTTTTTGGACCAGTCGGTACCAAAGCTGAAGGAGAAGGAGTTGACCGAGCTGCACAAGCAGTATATCGGCTTTGTGTTTCAGGCGTATCACCTGATCGATGAACTGACGGTGTACGAGAACCTGGAGATGCCGCTGCTCTACAAGAAGGTCAAGGGAGGGGAGCGCAAAGGGATGGTCAGCGATACGCTCGATCGGTTCCAGATCGTGGCGAAGAAGGATCTGTTTCCGCATCAGCTGTCCGGTGGACAGCAGCAGCTTGTGGGAGTTGCCCGGGCGCTGATCGGCAGGCCGAAGCTGATTCTGGCGGACGAGCCGACGGGCAATCTGAATTCGGCCCAGGGACAGGAGATCATGGAACTGCTGAAGAAGCTCAACGAGGAGGAGGGAACGACTATCGTCCAGGTGACGCACTCGGAGCGGAATGCGGAATACGGGAAGCGGACGATACACATGCTGGATGGATGGATCGATCGGGAGGAGCGGAACGAGATGGCGGATTGACGTAAAAAAACCGTTTTATACAAAGTACCAACGAAACCAATCTCAATAATCTGTTAAATCGTAAGCATTACATGGCCCGGTCTGATGACCGGGTTTTTTATTTGTATTTTCCATAGTACGAGGCACCGGCGGCAATAGCACAGGCAAGAACAACGTCGTCGTCTGGGTCTCGCTCAACCACTGCGGGAGTATAGACAGGTGATACTTACGATAGATCGCATTTTATCTCTCCATCAATTGTCACTCTTGGTACTGTGATTTTCCGATCCACATTTTTAAATGTGGAGGAACTACAATAGATGACGTATCGGCGATCTGCCGATGTGCGAACCCGCGCAGCGGGTTGTCGGGCAATATAAGGCGCGTATGCGCCGCTGCGCAAAACGAGCTGTTATACAGCGTGGATTTCTAATTCTGCTTCGCGGCTTGAAATATCAAATCTGTTTATGCGATTAAACGCTTCCACCGCTCGTCATCTGTCTCAAGTAAAAATCGCATGATGTCAAGCAAGAAAGGCATCGGGCGTTCTGCCCAAGAATAATCTGGCTGCGGTTCACGCCACAGATTATGCAAGGCCAGTTGGAGATGTCGCCAAAGTATTCTGGCTTCAGCTGTCTCATCATTTTCTAGGGGAGTTACCTCCCGATAGCCCTGAAGGACATAGGGAGCTGTGCGAATGGGTTTATCACCGAAATCATACGCTGGGTCGCCCAGATATGCGTTGCCCCAATCAATCAAAGCCAGGTATTCATATGTGTCAGCTTTGACCATGATATTGGTTGCTTGTACATCCCCATGACACAGGCATTTTCGTATCGGTTGAAGTGCCTCAGAAGCAAGGTGCTCAAACCACCGAAGCAACCAATCTGCCTCCATTGTTGTAAAGTATCCTGCTGTAGCGAGTTCATTCGGCCATAGACGGGGATCTGGTAGCTCCTCATATTCAAGTTTAGCAATATCAGCTTCCGAGACAGAGGTATGCAGTTGTGCTAAGTCATGTCCAACTTCACGCCAAACGTCCGGCGTGTCGTGTGGTTCTAAATCGAGTAGACCTAACGTCTCACCATGAATCCGCTCATAAATCGTAAAGGGAGCAGGAATGATTTTGCGCGAGGCATCATGCACGAGTAGCTCTGGGGTTCGGACTCCTACTGCACGAGCAAGCGGAACGGCAATGCACTCCCTCTGTGCAATGGTAAACGACTTAGGATGCTTGCGGGATATGCGGAGAATGAAATCTTCCCCAAGTTGATATATTTTGTTGAATAGACCAATCTGAGGCAATAGTTTGAACTCATTAACTTTAAGGTTATATGATTTGACAATAGTGAATAGAACTTCCTCGGTAATTTCCGGGAATGGTGGTGGTTCCATATAAACCTCAAATTCGCACTAATTGATGCCTATCGATTAAGGGGGTATACAGAGTGCCGCATGGTAGCATCCGCCTCCCTCCGATTTTCAGGATCCGATTCGTAGTCGACGTGTGGCACGGCCGCATTCCGTATACCCTCCTGTTGCACGGAACCGCTGCGCCGCACGTCTCTATGGGGAATCAATCCGCAGCGGCTTTCCTCCGAGGGTTGTATTCCCGTATGTCTTTCTGTTCTATGTGGAGCTTTACGCCTCGAAAAACAAGTACTTACATCTCCATATCGACTCGGTCGCGGCGGTTAGCACGAGACCACCGCGCAGCGGTTTAGTCCAACTTGCGGATTGCCGACGTACGACGGCAATCCATACCCATATACTGAGATTCACGACGTACGTCGGGTATTTTTGCTAAGGACGATTGCCGCCCATCTCTCCCTCCGCAGTATCCCTGTGTTTTTTGGAGAGCAAATCTGCAGGGCCTGGATGTGCCTTATTGGCTCTCATTACCAGGGCTGGCTTCTGAGCATCTCCTGCTGTTCCGGGGGCAGGTCACTTATTCTTTCCCGCACCCAGCTGTAAAAGTCGCTCGAGACTTCGTCCGTCCACGCCGCATCGATTTGGCCGGCGGTGTACACCCCTTCCTTCAGGCGTTGGAACCCGAATTTGTCTTTCAGGCGAATCAACTCAGAAGTTTCGACTACCTCCTGGGCCAGGTGCGCCGGAATGAACACCACTCCCTCCCGCAATCCCAGCACTACATCCCCCGCCATCACCGCAGCCCGGCCGATGACGATGGGCGCGTTGTAGCCGATGACCATGGTTTTGTCGTAGGAGCCGGAAGTGGAGGGATCCCAGTTGCGATTGAAGACGACGAAGTCTTCCAGCTCCAGGACACCGGCCAGATCGCGGGTCCCACCCCAGACGACACATCCCGTCCCGGTCTTCTCGTGGATCATATTCGCCAGGTTGTCGCCGATGAAGCCACCGCCAATCTGTTTGTCCAGCAGGTCGGCCACTATCACATCGTTCTGCACCAGGCGGTCCATGACCCAGTGCTTGTCTCTGCCCTCGAGTCCCCGCTCTTTTGCCTCTTCGTCAACGACGTCCGCCAGATCCGGCCGGTAGGGAATAAAATTGCAGGTCACCGCCCTGCCGACCAGGACCGGATTTTCGTGCGTAATGACCCATTTCCCCTGATACTGGCAGTTGTACCCGTGGTCTCGCAGAACCGACCAGGCCTGCTCGCAGGTCACCAGTTTCATGCGCTCCAGAATGGAGTCGGGCACCCTGGGGCGACTGTCCGCAAATCGTTCGCCCTGGTACTGCCGCGTGTATTGCTCCATCTGTTCATTTGTCAGGACGAACGGCAGAGGAGGGGGCTCTTGGGAGACTGTATTGGTTGCTGACATAAAAAATATATCCCTTGCGTGAATGGTAATGAAGCCGAGCCAGCGGCTGGCATCAACGCCTGTCGCTCTTGGTCAGATGCCAGCCGTGGCCGTGCTCGCAGGCGTAGACGCGCAGCTCGGCTCCCTGCTCCCGGCGCAGGATGTCGGCGCGGCGTTTCGCCTCTGTCTGGTTGCGATACGAATCCTTCGGTTTTCCATTCGCACCGGTGCACACCGGGCACTTGCTGCTCGGGGTCTGTCGATTCTGGGGTGCCAGGTGCCACAAGTCGCACGTATCGCACTGATACGGGGTCAACTTGCGGCCATATTTGGACCGGGCGTGGTCGGCACCCTCCTCGGCCTCCCGTTTGGACTGATACTCGGTCAGCGGTTTGCCGGAAGTCTTGCCGATGCAGGTTGCACTTTTCGTCACCACGCGGTCGGATTCCTCACTCTTCTCCCCACAGCCATGCGACCTCTTCTGCGGTCAATTCTACGTCGAGAGCCGGAAGAGAAGTGGCCGTTTCTTGGATTGCCCGCGGCCCGATGATGGCAAAGCTCGGAAAAGGCTGATTAATCACGTAGGCAGCAGCGATGTTGATCGGCGTGCAGCCCTTCTTTTCGGCGAGTTCCTCTGCGCGGTCCCGCCTGGCCCGGTTGTCCGGCGCGTCCCAGCAGGCGAAGTTATCCGCCCCCAGCTTCATCCGCTCGCCCTCCGGTAGAAAGTACCCTCTGGCCTGGCTCGACCACGCGATACTCGTCGTGCCAGTCTCTTCCAGCCACTGCCGCGATACGCGGTCCGAAGCGTGGATACACCCTCCCCAGACCGGCTCGACCATGCGGGCGAGGGAGAGGTTGTTGTTCAGCACGGAAAACCCCTGCTTGCCGTGGGCACTGGCGTATTCGTTGACCGCCTCGAACCGCTCGATGGTCCAGTTGGATCCCCCGAAGGCGCCCCGCACCAGATCCTTGTCCTTGAGTTCGTTGAGCACGTCGACGAATTCGCCCACCGGCACCTCCAGATTGTCGCGGTGCATGATGTAGATATCGGCGTAGTCGAACTGCAGCCGCTCGAGCGATTCGTGGAAGTCCTGGACCAGCAGGTCGGGGAGGCAGCGTGGCGAGTGGGCGCCCTTGACGGTGACCACGACCTGTTCCCGGATGTCCCTCGCCTTGACCCATTTCCCGAGGAGGATCTCCATTTTTCCTCCGCCGTACACCCAGGAGGTGTCGAAGGCGTTGCCGCCGCGCTCGTACCAGTCGTCCCACATGGCGGCGCCGTGGGCGTAGATCTGCTGGTTGTCGCAACCCATGATCAGCTTGCTCACCGGCTTGTCCAGGCCCTCTACCTTTCCGTACTTCATCGGCGCGTCATCTCGTTTTGCGAGGGTGCCGCGCAGCGGTTTGCATTCCTCTTCGAGTTCGAGGTCGTAGGTGAGACCGATGGCCCGACGCCAGCTGTCCAGCGTAGTCAGGTTGCCCATGGTGTCGTCCCACGCCATCGCCGGCCACGCCCCCTCTACTTCGCCGGCAGCTACTGCCGCAGCCACGCGGTCCGCCTCGTAGGCGAAGCTGGTACATTTGGTCTCCACGTCGATGATCTGTTCTTCCCCTTTGGCGGTGACGACGACCCTGCCCTGATCCGCAGTCTGGCGATTGGCCACCCACGGATTGGCGACGGTGATGCGACCGTCGGAGCCGTAGATTTCCAGGGAGTTGTCCGGAGAGACCCGCACGGCCGTGGCCACCTGGGCGATGATGCCGCTGTCGAAGCGGAGGACGGCGGCGGTCCATTCATCTATCTTCGATTCCTCTCCCAGATGCCCCACTCCGACGACTTCTACTGGATCTGCGAACGGTTTCCCCTCGGCAACGCCGGCGATCAGGCGGGACATCGACACCGGGTAGCAGCCGACGTCGAGGATGCCGCCGCCGCCGAGACTGCTGTTCAACGTGCGACTTTCGAGATTGATGGCGTGACCGCCGCCAAAGCCGAAACAGGAGCGGATCATCCTCACCTCGCCGATCGCCCCTTCCTTTATGAGCCGCACGAGTTCCGCCGTCTGCGGATGGCAGCGATACATAAACGCCTCCATGAAGAAGACGCCGTTTTCGCGTGCGGCTTCGATCATGGCCATTCCCTGGGCGTGGTTGATACCCAGCGGCTTTTCGCAGAGAATGTGCTTTCCCGCTTCGGCCGCCTTGATCGCCCACTCGGCGTGAAACGGATGCGGGGTCGATATGTATACCGCCTGGATCTCGTCGTCGTCCAGCAGCGCCTGGTAGCTGCCATGTCGATTGGGAATGCCGTATTTTTCTCCAAAAGCGTCTGCGGTTTGCTGGTTCCGCGATCCTACCGCAATTGCCTGTCCCGTCTCCGACTGCGTGAGACCGTGGGCAAAGGTTTGCGCGATGGCACCCGTGCCAATGATACCCCAGTTCAATGTCGCCATGCTGTTATCTCCGTTGTTTGAATGGATGTCGCCATGCTTATCCTGTTCTCGGACCGCTATGGAGATTCACCGATCGCCCCTATAGCCGTCGACTTTTTTTAAAGCGTCGTACTACACGAGGGATTATAAAGAACCTTTGGGGGCGCGCAGTCAAGGGTAGGCTTGCCCGGATTACCGACTTCTCTCCTGGAATCGCGCTCCGGCCTTGCCGCATCGTCATCCAGTTCGTTTCTTCGGTCCTGACGCAGAGATATTCGGCCTTCCGCACCTCAGTCGACAGGAGTGCAGACATGCAGCCGTATCAGATCGTCCGTGCAGCTATTCACCACCAGGGACCACCGCGACTTCCCGTGCGCTTTGCGGCCCTGGGATGCAACGATACTGCGGGGCTGCCCGCGCAAAGAGCCGCCTCTTTCGAGCCAGTTGTTCCCAATGAGGATGAGTGGGGTTGCGTGTGGGAACATACGGATGTCGAGAATATGGGGCAGGTCAAGGGGCATCCCTTGACGTCCATCAATGAACTCTCCGCTTCCAAATATCCCGACTACGACGACGACAGCCGCTATGTGGGCGTCCATCAGGCGCTGGAACAGCATCAGCGGGAGGGCAAGTACGTCGTCGCCGGCATCTTCATGGTGCTGTTCGAGCGGATGCACACTTTGTACGGCTTTGAGCGCGTTTTGTGCGATCTCATGCTCGACCGACCGGCCATGGAGCGGTTAGCCGATCACATTGTGGAGACCCATCTGTGTTTTGTCGAAAACGTGCGGCGGCGGTTTGGCGATGCCGTGCACGGATTCGGCATGAGCGACGATTGGGGGACTCAGCAGGCCGCCTTCATCAGTCAGGATCTGTGGATGGATTTTTTTCTGCCGCGCTACAAACGGCTGTTCGATGCCATGCACGCAGGGGGGTATGACGTCTGGGTGCATTCCTGCGGCAAGGTCAACGAGATCATCGAGGGATATATTCGTGCGGGCGTGGATGTGGTGAACCTGCAGCAGCCGCGCGCGTTGGGAATCGAGGAGATCTCTGAGCGCTACCGGGGCCGCATCGCCTTTGAGAGTCTGGCCGACATCCAGCACACGCTGCCGACCGGAGATCGCGGTCTGGTGGATTCGGACGTCGAGGCGTTGATGCGCTTCTGGGCTTCATCGGAGGGCGGCTTCGTCTTCAGTGATTACGGGGACGACCGGGCGATAGGCGTGGCGGATCCGCAGATCAAGCTGCACATGTATCGGCGTTTCTCCGAGCTCAGCGAGCAGGTGTACGGAGAGCCGCTTCCGGATCCGGTGATCCTGGAGGCATAGCATCCATGGATGCGGAAGCTGCGGACAGGGAATGCTTGCTCCTATCGGTCTGAATGAGTGTTTGGCTTCGCTCTTCGGCAATCGCTATTTCGCAAGGGAGTGAATGATGGGCAAGGTGAACGAGGTTTCGCTTGTAGCGGTTTTTCTCCTTCCCTTTTTTCACAACACGGTCGAGGCGAATCTCCTACTTCATAATGGGTCGACAGATCTTCCCACCAGGCAGAACGGCATCACCTACGTCTCGTGGAGGAACGGCCGATATTCTAGCCTCAGCGCCGACAGATCGCTGAGGAATCTTGCCGAGACCGGGGCCGATTGGATCAGTCTTCTCGTCACCGGCTATCAGGACGACGTCGGCTCTACCGACATCGTGATCACCCTGGAAAAAACGCCGACGGACGAAGATCTGGTCCACGTCATTGAGGAAGCACACGCGCTGGGCTTGAAGGTAATGCTCAAGCCGCACGTGGATTTGTTCGACGATCCCGACCACTGGCGCGGGCAGATCGGTGGGGAGTTCGAGAGCGAAATGGGGTGGGAGGCGTGGTTTTCGTCCTACAGGGATTTTATCTTCCACTACGCAGAGCTGGCGGAAGCACACGGGGTGGATCAATTTTGCACGGGTACGGAACTGGTTGGCACTACGCACAGAGAAGGAGATTGGCGGAGAGTGATCGAGGGCGTGCGAGCTCGCTTCAACGGTCCCTTGACCTACGCCAGCAACCACAGCGGAGAAGAGGTGGGCATCGCCTGGTGGGATGCGGTGGACTACATCGGCGTGGATCCCTATTACCCCCTGACCGACAAAAAAGACCCCACATTTGCAGAGCTGAAAGCGAGTTGGCAGGGACGCGTGGAAATGCTGGCCGACCTCTCGGCTACATGGGGGAAGCAGGTTTTGTTCACCGAGATCGGGTATCGCAGCGTGGACGGGGCCAATCGACACCCGTGGGAGTTCCGCGAGGGGGGCGCTGTGGATCTGGAAGAGCAGGCCGACGCCTACCGGGCGATTTTCGAAGGCGTGTACGAGCAACCCTGGTTCGCGGGGCTGTTCTGGTGGGCATGGGGCACGAATCCTTTTGAAGGCGGGTCTCTGGATGACGGGTACACCCCCCACGACAAGCTGGCCGAGGGTGTGATACGTGAGTGGTACGGGGCCGCATCACGGGAGATCGCGGCGGAGCTGGAGCCGGATCCAGACCCCGGCAGGATGATGGCGATCTATTCAGATGCATTGGGCGCCGGGTGGGAGGACTGGTCCAGGACCGCGGCGACCGACATGGCCGACACCCGGGAGGCATTTACCGGGGAGCAGTCGATCTTCGTCGAACTGGAAGCCTGGGGCGCGTTGTCGCTGCACGTCGATCCTGCCATGGACCCGGCTGCGTATCACTGGCTGGAGTTTTACATACGGGGCTCCGCCGAGAGTGAAGTCGGGTTGTGGGTCTTCATCTATACAGAGGACGGGACCGAACAGGGGAAGCGCAGGGTGGACGATCCGCACTATATGGAAGATGGGATTATCGAAGCGGGAGCGTGGAAACGGGTGCTCATTCCCCTGGAGGATCTGAATCCCGATAAGCTGGCCTTTACCGGGATCGTTCTCCAAGACCGTACCGGGGATGGGACTTCGACGTTCTGGGTGGACGACATACGCCTGGTGGGTGCCAGGCCGACTGCGATCCTGGCTGGAGATTTTTCATATCTGGGGGCGCCCGGTAGCCCGGTGCTCCATCCCAACTACCCGAACCCGTTCAACGCCTCTACTGAAATACCGTTCGACATTCCTGCGGGTCTGGGAGAGCTGGAGGTGAGGCTGGAACTGTTCAACTCGCGCGGCCAGTTGGTGCGTGTGCTGGTGAACAGGAGAGTGGGCGCTGGGCATTACCGGGTTTTGTGGGATGGAGGCAACACCGTTGGGCAGCCGGTGGCCAGCGGGGTCTATCTGTGCAGACTGAGATGGAGCGGATTCGCCTTGACGCGCTCCATAGTGATCATCAAATGAGTCATATGCTCCTCATTCGGAGATCATATGACCCTATCCCAAAGTTTGGCTCAAAAGGTCTCCCTTTGGTTCGATCAGGCCAGCCCGAGTTTCTCGAGGCGGCTGCTGTTCTGCTCCATGGGAACATGGTATTTGTGGTAGAGGGTGTGCCGCAGTTCCGCAACGTCGAGACGCCGCGGGTCGACGTTGTCGCGGGCGGCCAGAGCCGCGGCCAGACCGGCCACCTGGCCCATGATCATCACCTTGTAGCGGCTGCGGTTGAGCGTCTCGCCCGACAGGCTGCTGCGACCGGCCATGAGCAGGCCGTCGACATTCTTGGGGAGAAACTGGCGATAGGGATAGTCGAATCCGTCAGGCGCGCCGTCTGCGCTGCCGCCCGTCGGCCAGGCGCGAAACACGACGTCGTCGAAATGGGCGCCCTTCTCCATATCGGCATTGCGGATCAGGTAGTCGCAGATCGCGCTGCGGCCGGAGCGGTTGTGAAGATAGGGGCTGACCATCATGAGCCAGGAATTTTCGAATCCCGGCACGTTTCGCCGCAGGAACTGCGCGGTTTCGAAGATGTATTTGCGCGACTCCGTCTCCAGCAGTGTGTGCACATCGGCTGCCGGCCAGCCCACATCCCTGCCCCACAGACCGACCATGGATTCGACGATGCGCGGTCGCCGCGAGATCGTGCCCGCGTCCTGCCAGGGACCGATGAACAGACCGTGGTCGAGGGTGATGGCGGCGTGTTCGCCAATGCGCCGGATGAATCGGTACTCCCCCTTGTCCCAGGCTCCCTTGAGCAGCGGTAGCAGGGGGTACCAGCCCCGCACGAACATGCGCACCTCGAATTCAGTGAAGAGGTCGCGGCCCCATGTGATCAGCGCCGGATCGGGGTCGGCGTTGGCCTCCATGAAGTCGAGATACGTCTGCTTGTCCACGTCGTTTATGGCGAAGTAGACCCCGCCGTGGAAGCGGCCCGCTTCCTCGTCGGTCGGCGCGCCGGCGGACTTGGCGACGTCTGCCTCGCCCGTCGCGTCGACGGTCACTTTGGCGCGGATGGCCTTGCGGCCGGATCGGTTGCTCACGATGAGCCCGGCTACGCGCTTGCCTTCCATGAGCGCTTCGCTGACCTGAGTGTTCAACATCAGGCGCACATTGTTCTCTTCCATCAATTTCAGCCAGACGTAATTGACGACCTGGCTGTCGTAGATCTTGTCGTGGCCGAGCTGTCCGTCCACGTATCCGGCACAGCGACTGACGAACTCACCCGGAATGCCCTTCAACCCCTCCTGCATGGCATCCGGCTGGGAGAGCGCCAGATGGACGACGCCGCCGGCAAAGACACCCGGCCCCATGTTGCCGCCCAGATAGCCGAACTGGTCGACGAGCATGACGCGATCATTGTTGCGCGCAGCTGTGACCGCCGCCATGCATCCGGCAATCCCCGCCCCGGCGATGAGAACGTCCACCTCGTCTACCACGGGGATGCTACTCGTAATTTCAATATTCTCCGGGCACTCGGGTTTCGAGCGACGCGTCCTCGTCTTCTTCTCAGCCATGAGATCTCCATACCTTCCTATGTGCAGGAATGTTGAGGATTATGCCCTCGTGTTTGTCGAGCCACTCCTTTATGCCCTCATCTGGTGACCAGATTGTCGTCGATATAGTCCCAGTTCAGCTCCATACCCATCCCCGGCGCCGTCGTCAGGATGACGTTGCCGTCGTCGTCCAAAGGGTCGCAGATCTTCTTCAGATACGGCTCCGGCTGCTCGTAGTCCAGGTCGGGCCGCAAGAGTCCGCGTTCGAAGTATTCACAGGTCGACTCCGGGGTCGCTCCCAGGATGTGGCTGTTGGTCCAGTGACCGCCGTGCATTTCGCACTGGATGCCGTAGGCCTGACAGAGCATGGCGTGTTTGTAGCTCCCGGTGATGCCGCCGTAGTTGACGTCGATGCGGCTCATATCCGAGGCTCCCTGCAGCACCCACTCCGCTCGGGAGAAGATTCCGCCGGGGGCGTGTTCCGGGGAGCAGACGGCGATGTCCAACTCCCGGCACAACCTGCGATAGGCCTCGACGCGCGTCTCTATCATTGGGTGTTCCAGCCAGTAGAAGTCGAGTTTTTCGAGTTCGCGCCCCACCCAGATCGACTGCTCCAGCGTGTACACGCCAAAGGGGTCCAGCATCAGGACCATATCCGGGCCCACTGCTTCCCGCACCGCCTGGCAGACCTCTACATCCGCCTCGGGATAGCCCGGCAGCTGTGGACCGGGCTCCCAGGTGTGTGGGTTGAAGTAGATATACGCGTGCACCTTGTATGCCTTGTAGCCCAGCTTCTGCATCTCCACGGCGTGGCGGGCGTAGTCCTCGGGTTTGCCCATGTTGGGCCAGGTGCTGGCGTACGCCTTCACCCGATCGCGGCACCCGCCCAGGCATTTGTGCACGGGTTGCCCGACCATGCGTCCGTACAGATCCCAGAGGAGGCAGTCGACGAAGCCGGCCAACCCCTCGGAAAAGGCGGAGTGCTGGTCCATCCAGTGCCACAGTTTCTCTCGATCCAGCGGGTTCTCGCCCACCAGCAGCGGCTTGACCACGTTATCCATGGTCCCCTGATCTCCCCCGAAATGATATCCCTCCAGCCCGTCGTCGGTTATGATGCGGGTCAACGAAGCGGTGGCCGGACGTTCCTCCCCCCAGTAGTAGTACCCCCAGCGCGTGGGGTAGTTGCGCGAAGTGGTCCGGAAACGGGTCACCTGTATGTCTGCAATCTTCATGATTATTTCCTCCAGGGAGATCTCACCCGAGGTGGTTGGTAGCGATGCAGAACGCGCTCTTGCGCGCTTGCTTGGGAACTGCACCCTTGCAAGAACGGGTAAAAACACAGGGCAGACAATACGGTCGGTAAACAGTACCCGAATGAGGCGGGGGGATTCGGATTGCCGGAGGAGTGCGGTCAGGTGGGAAAGATACTTATTCTACCTCTTTCAACTCGGCCAGTAACCCTTTTACCGTCTCCCGGCGTTCTTCGAATTTCTGCAGTTTGCGGCCGCCGCGTCGGGCCTGCCGGAAGAAATAGGCAAATCCTATCGTGCAGCCAACCAGATAGGCGTACCAGGTCGGGGTCGGATCGATGACCAGGGTTTTCTGGATTGCGCCGATAGCCCACACGCAGAAGACGGGCAGCAGGGAATACCACAGCGCATTTCGCCGCAGCCAGATGGAAAACTCGATCTGCGAGAGCGCGCACTGCAAGCGGTCGGCCAGCGAATTGCCGAAATTTCTTTCTCGCAGGCGCTGGCGAACCGTGACGGCTACAAAAAAAACCGTCACGGCAAAAAAGATGGCCGCTCCTATGTTGAAGGTCAGCCTCAAGGATTCGGACGTCATTCCCCGGTACAGCATATACAGAGAAACCCCAAGGCCGAGAAGACCGCTCCCGGCGTTTTCCAGGGATAGGCGGAAAACCTCGCGTTTTTGGGCGAGAAGGACCTCGTCGAGGAGGCGTTTGTGATCGCGAATCTGGATGACCTGCTGGTTTTGCAGATCCCAAATCTGGGTGATGGCGTCGAAGTTCATATCAGTCCCGAAGTTTTTCTGCAAGGCGCTTGCGACAACGACTCAGACGCACGCCTACATTGTTTTCAGTGAGACCTACCGTATCGGCGATTTCGCGGTGGCTGAAGCCGTCCAGATGCAGCAGCACCAGCGATCGGTCCAGGGGCGGCAGCTGTCGGATCTCCGCGTAGAGTTGCTCCAGCTGGTCTGCATGGCCGTCGTCGGGCTGTTCAGAGGTGGGCCATTCCAGGACCTGATCTCGACGATGATGCTCGCGCTCCTCGCCGCGCCTCCAGGTGAGGGCGCGATTCATCGCCACGCGGTAGATCCAGGTCGCCGGTTTTGCCTTGCCGCGGTAGGAAGAGACAGCCATCCAGAGCTGGATGACGATGTCCTGGAACAGGTCGTCCTGCTCCTCGGGATCGGCAGAGAAGGCACGGACGACTTTGAGGATTATGCCCTTGTGCTCGTCGAGCCACTTCTGAAACAGATGATCCTGGCGTTGGCGTCGCATATTATGCCTCTTGTCTATTAGACGCCGCTGATATAGGATTCCTTACACCGTGAGGAACCGGGGTAGAGGATATCTCAAAAACTACGGCCCAAAAAAGGGGACGCGACCATGAATCGAGAGGAACCAAAAAAAATAGCCGCTATATCAACCGTGATCTGGAAGGACAAAGCCTCGCACGCGCGGACCATCGTCGGCAAGTATCTCTTTGGATTCAACGAAGACGGCCAGGAGCCTCGACCCCGATCCGAGGTGGTCTCGCTCTACACGCACCAGACGCCCGACGACGATATCAGCTGCGATTGGGGGCGCCAGACAGGGGTGCCCGTATTCCGCACCGTCCACGAAGCGTTGACTCTGGGCACCGAGGACCTGGCCGTGGATGGGGTGCTACTCGTCGCCGAACACGGCGACTACGAGTTCAACGACAAAGAGCAGAAGCTGTATCCGCGCTTTGAACTATTTTTGCAGATCGCCGACAGTTTCCGCCGCACCGGCCGCTCGGTGCCGGTCTTCAACGACAAACATTTGTCCTACAGCTGGGTGAACGCCAGGCGGATGTACGATCTATCGAAGGAATTGGACTTTGAGTTCATGGCCGGTTCCTCGATTCCGGTAAACTATCGGGCGCCGGAGATCGAATTTCCCTGGGGAGGCCGCACCCGACACGGAGTCGTGGTGGCGCCGGGGCCGATCGACTCGTACGGCTTCCACATGCTGGAGACGGTGCAGTGCCTGATCGAGCGGCGGACCGGGGGCGAGATCGGCGTCGAGGCGGTGCAATGTCTGGAGGGAGAGGAGATCTGGCGTTTTCTCGACAGCACGCCCTGGGCCCAGAAGCTCTTCGATGCGGCTCTGGCGCGCTCCGAGGTCCCCCAGGAGGATCCGCGCGGCGACGACAGGGCGGCGCTGTTCCGCGTCTGGCACTGCGACGGCGTCGAGACCGCTATTTTCCGGCTGCCGAAGGGTGCGGGGGATTTTTGCGTGGCCGTCGATGTCGAGGGGTGCGACGATCCTCTGGCGACCATGATGTGGCGCGGCAAGCCGGACAACCGCAGCTTCGACTGCCTCATCCTCAACATCGATGAAATGTTCCATACGGGGACTGCACCCTATCCGGTGGAACGAACCCTGCTGGTCAGCGGCATCCTGGATTTTGTGCTCGAATCGCGTCTTCAGGGCCACGTGCGTCTCGCCACACCGCAGCTACACATCCCCTACCAGGTCGATCAGCGCTCCTTTCACTGCACCGGTAATCCGCCGGAGCCGTGGCGGACCTGAAATCGCGCTATCGCATGGTCATCAGGGGTGCTGTATCCCTTTCGTTTCCAGGAAGACCGAGTAGAGGGATTGGCCGCCGGTGATGAAGAGGCGGTTTTTCTTCTCGCCGCCGAAACAGAGATTGGATCCGGTCTCGGGCAGGTGGATCTGGCCGATCAAGTCGCCGTCGGGGGCAAAGCAGTGCACGCCGTCGAATCCCTCGCCGACCCAGGCGCTACTCGCCCATAAGTTCCCATGTGCGTCGCAGCGCATGCCGTCGGCGCCGCCGGGCGCCATTTCGGCGAAGACGCGGCCGTTTTTGAGCTGGTCGCCGTCGACTTCGTAGACGCGGATATTTCTCGGTTTGCCGGTGTCGGAGATGTAGAGGAGTTTTCCGTCGGGCGCAAAGCAGAGACCGTTGGGCATGTCCATCTCTTCGACGACGACCGTGGGTTCACCTGTCTGGCCGTCGATCCGGTAGACGCGGGTGGGCAGCTCGTAGTCGGCTATCTGTCCCTCGTATGCATAGAGAATGCCGTAGCCGGGATCGGTAAACCAGATGCTGTCGTCGGTGTGCACGACCACGTCATTGGGTGCATTGAGTTTTTTTCCCTCTATGCTGTCGAGCAGCACGGTGATCGAACCGTCGTATTCGGTGCGGGTAACCCGGCGACTGAAATGTTCGCAGCTCACCAGCCGCCCCTGGCGGTCGCGGGTGTGGCCGTTGCTGTAGTTGGAGGGTTTTCGGTAGACGGATACCTGACCGGTTTCTTCGTCCCAGCGCATGATGCGGTTGTTGGGAATGTCGCTGAAGAGCAGGCAGCGGGCGTCGCCGAAATAGACGGGGCCTTCGGTCCAGCGCGCACCGGTCCACAGCCGTTCAACTGCTGCGTTGCCCAGGCGGAAGGGGCCGAAGCGCTCTGCATCGAGGATTTCTATAGCCGGGTCGGGGTAGCGAACGATGTCGCCGGACCAGTCTCTGGTGAGCATTTTTTGGGTTCCTCTAGTTTTGTCGGGGGCCACCTGGGACCGTTCGGGCGTCTGCATGCGGCAGTATTCCAACCAGCAGTGCGGTCCAGAAGAAGCGACATAAGCCCCTCGAATAGACGTAGCCAGAGGCCGATGTCGCCTCCGGAGACCTACGGAGTATACGCAACGGGTCGGCCATAGCTCAACCGGTAAGTCCGAATTTCCCGTCCATTCGCAGCTATTTTTCACTTTTTTCCATCCACTGTGAACCTCGCCAGCGCGGGCGGTGTCCTTTGGTTGGAGGCCGGAATGGAGCAGAGCGACAAAGAGCTGGTCTGCGGTGTGGGTCGCGGTGAGCAGGAAGCGTTCTCGGTCCTGTTCGAGCGCTACCGAGCCGTGGTCCACAGCCACCTGGCTCGGATCATACGCGACGGGACCGCCGCGGATGACCTGACGCAGGAGGTGTTTCTGCGGCTGTGGCGACACGCCGAGCAGTGGAAGGGACAGGCCGCCTTCCGCTCCTGGCTGTTGCGCATTGCCACCAATCTGGCGTTCAACCACCTCCGCACTGTGAAGAGGCGGCGTGAACAGCCGATTCAGTTCGCCCCTTCATCGGAAGAGGATGAGGAGGAGAGCTCCGTTCCCAGCTGGATGGTCGATGCCTCTACGATCGGCCCGGACGAGGCTCTGGAGCGATCCGAGCGACACAACCTGCTACACCGGCTCGTGGAACAGCTGTCGGAAGAAAAGCAGGAAGTGGTCCACCTGATCTATGATGCCCATATGGAGACCCGGGAGGTAGCGGAGGAACTCGGGATTCCCGAGGGCACGGTCAAGTCGCGCATCCACCACGCCCGCAGACAGATCGCCAGATCGTGGCGAGAATTGGACAGCGAATGGGAGAATATATGATGGAAGACATACGACCCGCATCGTGGCACAAGGCGTCATTCGAAGAATTTTTGCACCGGCGGCTGCCGGATTTGTTGACCCGACGCTTGCGTCTGAGCGGATACCGAGCAGAGTACAGCGGTGAATACCAGTGTCGCATCGCGCTCCAGGCGCGATCCGATGCGAGGGAGTTCGAAGTAACCTATGCCGCCATTCCCGCCCCGGACGAGGCCGGAGTTTTCCGCGCGCCGGATCCGGAGCAAGGGGGTAGGGCGGTGGAATGCAACATGGGGGTGGGCATGCAGCGCCACAGCGGAGACGGCCGCGAACTGGTGGTCCCGCCTATCGCCGATCAGGACGATCTGTCTGCAGCACGCATCGCCTGCGTGGGCGAGCAGCTATACAGCTTCATCGAGCAGCGTCTGGGGCAGGTCCCGGATGAGGTGGAACTGGACGAACAGCTGGTCCGGTCGCTGGCCCCCCTGGATGCGTGGGTGCGGGCGTTCCTGGCACAGGCCGCTCAACCGCTGAACGGGAACAACTGGCTGGATCGGGCCACGCATCTGCGGCGGCTATTCCTACCGAATCGCGAGGAGATGTTCACGCCGGGGCACTTTGGTCGGACCTGTCCGTTTGAGACGCCAGAAGGACCCAATATCGCTCGAATCCTCACCATCGCGCGCGGCGCGGAGGTGCGGGATGGCGCGCTGATTGCAGTGGATGACGATCCGGTGGCCACGCTGGGTTTGTCCGCCTCCGCAATCCCCTTTCTGGAACACGATGACGGCAACCGCGTGCTGATGGGGGCCAACATGATGCGCCAGTGGTTGCCGCCCGACGAGAGCGAACCGGCGCTGGTGCAGACCGGTCTGGAGCCGGATATCGCCGATTTCTGGTGCGGCCGCAATCTGCTCACCGCCTACGTTTCATGGGACGGGTATGCCTTTGAGGATGCGGTGGTGATCAGCGCGTCGTGTGCCGCCAAGCTGGCGTGTCCTCAGCCGCTGGAACCGGGAGACAAGCTGAGTAACCGCCATGGGACCAAGGGGGTCGTCGGGCGCGTGTTGCCCGATGATGAGATGCCTCGCCTGGTAGACGGCACACCGGTGGAACTGATCTTCAGCGTGTCGGGTGTGCCATCGCGGTGGAACTTAGGGCAGCTGAGGGAGGCGGCGCTTGGGCGGGTCGCTCGCATGCAGGGGAAGCCGGAGGTAGTGCCTCCTTTCCAGGCCCCCTCGGATGATGAGTTGAGACAGCGGCTGCGGGATGCCGCGCTTCCGGAGAGCGGTATGGAGGTGCTTTCCGATGGAGGGGAATCGCTGCGCCGGGTCTGTACCGTGGGGTGGGTGTACTGGGGCTGCACACACCATCTCGCTCGCACCAAGCTGATGGCCTTCACAGATCCTGCGGAAGGAGGTCAGCGCCTGGGCAGGATGGAAGTGCAGGCATTGTGCGAGGCAGGAGCGCCCACCGTGGTCCAGGAACTGTCCAATACCTGCTCTGCCGAACGCGAGGATGCGAACTCCCTGGCAAGCCGTGTTGCCGCTGCTTCGGTGGACCCAGCGCAGACACCGTCGCCGCGCTTCGTCGAACTGGCAGACCGACTGGCCATGACCGGCATTCAGGCCGACGTGGGTGCGGATGGGCTATCCCTGCTTATGAGTACGGAGGGCCGGGAATCGTTAGTGTTGGCGCAGCCAGTTTCTCATCCGTGGCTGCCCGATAAACAGCTATCTACGGTAAGTATGGCCCCGGAAGCGGACGGTTTTCAGCAGGTGGCCGACGCCAACGCGCGCCTTAGCCACCTGCTGGACACCGGTGCCCCGGAGCCGCTGATGGCCGAAACCCGCGAGGGGCTCACCCGGGTCGTTGCCGCGTTCTACGACAGGCTACTGTCGCCGGGTGATCTGACTTGCGGTACCCGTCTGCTGTTCAGCGGTCGCGCCGTGCTCGCGCCGGGTCCGGAGCTGTCGCTGGACCAGCTGGGGCTGCCGGAGGAGATGGCGTGGACGCTCTTCGGGCCTCAGGTCTCCCGGGAGCTGGGGAATTCGGCTGCCGCGCAACAGCGCAGCAAGAAGGCCAAGGGGGTGCTGGCGAAGATATTGGAGTCGTCCTGGATCATCCTCAATCGGGCACCGTCGGTGGGACCCACATCGCTGCTGGCGTTTCAGCCGGTGCTGGTGGATGAAAAGGTGCTGCGCCTGCATCCGCTGGCTTGCCGGATGATGAACGCGGATTTCGACGGCGACCAGGCGGCTGTGTATCTGCCTCTCACCGGGGCAGCTCAGCGGGAGGCGCAGGAGAAGCTGTCTATTCGAGGTCACCTGGAGCGGGACCCGGATCTCATTGAGCAGCTCTTGCCGAGCATGGACGCGCTCTTCGGGCTGGCCTGTCTGAGTCGCTCGGCCGAAGGGTGTGGGAAGATCGCCACGGTAATCGGCTGTGAGCCGGAACTGGAGGAAGGCATTCTGACGCGGAATGGCGTGGCCAAGGCGCTTCGCCACCTGCTGCTGCGACAGGGCGCTGATGCGGCGCTTCAAGCGGCGGAGGAACTCATGCAGGTGGGCTTTGCGGCTTCCCGCAGAGAAGGGGGCTCGGTGGGGCCATTTGTGGGGAGCAGCGTCGCGATTCCCGAGCCGCCGGCCGGCGATGATGTGGATCAGTGGCAGGCGTATCACGAAGAGGTGATGCGCATTGTCGCTCTATTTCGGGATTACGACGACGGCGATATGGGCGTCGTCTGTCTGCTGTCCTATAGCGGTGCTCGCGGCAGCGCCTTCCAGATCGCTCATCTCATTGCGGCGCCCGGAGTAGTGCATGACGTAGACGGCGAGCTGACGCCGATCCGACACGGTTGGCGCCAGGGCCTGACACCGTCCGAGGCGTTTGCCAGGGTTGTGGGCGCGCGCAAAGGGCTATACGCCGTCAATTCGCAGTTCGGCGCGCTGGGGGAGGAGCACGACGCCAGGTCGAAACCAGCCGGTCACGGTGTGCTATCTCGCGCCCGCCGGGCCACTCGCCCCGGGGTGGTCTTCGCACGGGCGGCGCTACAGGGGGAGGTGGATCCGCTGACCGATGAATACGCCCGGCTGTTCGTAGGGTTGCCGGGAACTGACGGCTGATCTGCACGATGCCGACAACGTCTATGCCCGGTTGAGCACAGCAGTGCTGCGCTCAACCGGGCGCTTTACTTTCTTCTCGCACCACAGCGCCGCGCTCCAGACGGATGGGCTGCAGTTCGATCCCGAGCTGTCGCGCATAGCGGGAGACCAGCCGCTTCTCACGGGGATCGAAAAGCAGGACGGAGCAGCCCTGCGCTCCTGCGCGACCGGTCCGGCCCGCGCGGTGCAGATAGTCCTGACTCTGCGTCGGTGGATCGAGATTGAAGACGTGGGTGACTCCGGGCAGGTCCATTCCGCGGGCGGACAGGTCCGACGAGATCAGCACCTGGGCCTGGCCGCTGCGGAACGCGTTCAGTGCGGTCTGGCGCGCCATCTTGCCGGCAGCGCCGTGGATCCAGACGGCGCGTATCTTGTGGAAGGCGAGCTTGCCTGCCAACTCTTCCGCCCGGTCGTTGCGGTGCACGAAGACCAGGGCTCGTTCGGGTTTGATGGCGTGGATCAGTCGACGCAGCAGCTCGGGTTTCTTGCGTTCTTCTGTTACGGCGTAGAGATGCTCGATACTGCTGCTCATTCTGTCCCCGCCGGTGTCCACCATGACGAGGTCCTGGGCCAGCGCGCCGGCATGCTGCCGGCTTTGCGCTTGCTGTGTGGCCGATACAAAGAGTAGCTGACGGCGCCCCGGCGTGGCGTGCAGGATAGCCTGGACAGTGCCCAGAACGGGATCGGCCAGCATGCGGTCAGCTTCGTCGATCACCACACAGTTCACTGCATGCACCTTCAGCTTGCGCATTTTTATCAGCTCCAGAACGCGTTCGGGTGTACCGGCAATAAGGTGCGGCTTGGTTTTCAGCTGCTCCTGCTGACGGCGCAGAGAAACTCCCCCTACCAGGACCTGGGAACGGAGGTCGCGGCCGGCCGCCTGCACGAGCGGGCGCATCTGCTGCTGGATCTGCAGGGCGAGTTCATGGGTGGGAACCAGAACCATGAACTGCAGCGTTTTCGCCGCCGTATCCAATCGCTCCAGCAGTGGCAGCAGGTAGGCCAGTGTCTTTCCCGTTCCCGTCTCCGAACTGATGTAGGCGTCGCGTCCCTCCATGACGACGGGGATGGCATGCTGCTGTATCTGTGTGGGTTGGCGGATGCCCTCGGTCGCCAGCGCCTCCACCCATGCCGAGCTCATACCCAGCGCGTTGAAATCCATGTAATGCTCCATGAAACAGGGTTGACTTCGTGTCGGGATCGGGCCGACGATCAGATATCGTAGAGATAGTGGCAGGTGCGGCATCCCTGCGGTGCTTCTGGCATGGCTTCGCGGGCTTCCGCCTTTCCAGGGACACGTGATGCAGGCGAGGTTGCAGGCCGAAGGAACTCTCCACCTGCCAAGACCGCCAAAGCCGCGTGGTGACGCCTGCGCAGTAGTTCATCTGGCGATTGGAGGAATGACGCAAAAGAGTACCGCAAAGTAGTGGAACGCACTGCCCCCCAGGACGAACAGATGCCACAGAGCATGATGATAGGGAAGGCGGCGCCACACGTAGAAGCCGACTCCGCCAGTATAGCACAACCCGCCGCACAGCAACAGCAGCAGGCCGCTCGGGGATACGGCAGCAAGCATCGGTTTTATGGCGGCAACCACGGCCCAACCCATGAGCACGTACACTCCCACAGAAGCGGCTGCCCAGCGGCGCAGTATGGTCACCTGAAAGGCGACGCCCAGAATAGCCAGACCCCAGATAACTCCGAACAGCGACCATCCCCACGGTCCCCTAAGGCTCACCAGAGTAAAGGGGGTGTACGTACCAGCTATCAGCAGGAAGATCGCCGCGTGATCCAGAACTCGCAGCACCCTTTTGCCGGTGGGATGCGGAATGGCGTGGTAGAGCGTAGATGCCGCGTACATCAGGATCAGCGTGGTGCCATAGATGCTGCACGCGACGATATGCCATGCATTGCCACGCAGGCTGGCAAAGGCGACCAGAACGGTGAGCCCGGCGATCGACAGGACGGCGCCCACACCGTGGATGACACTGTTGGCAATCTCCTCACCTCGAGTGTATCTGGGCGCGGCTGTGCTCATATGCATGCTGGCTCCGTGCCTTTGCGACTTGACTGGACGCGTGGAATACCCCTATATAATTCCTCCTAATAAGATGCTCAATTTTGCGAGATAGCGCACGGCAGCCCGGAGAAGGTGGAGGAAATTTGGACGATCGACTGGATTTGCGCAGCAAGCTCCGGCCAGGACTCGATCTCCTGGCCAACGAAATCATCATCACCCTCAAGAAACGGACGCGCTTCCAAATCAACCCGGAGATCTATCGACCGGGTCTGGTAGTCGGTCACCCCGACATCTCCCTGCTCGACTTCGAATTGGCGCGCACGGAGCGCTTCCACGCCGAACTCGGTCGCTACGCGTACACCCGCTATGACAGCTTTTCGGATGTCGGGGATGTGCCGCTGATAATAAAGCGCCGACCACCGCAGAGTCCTACACACAACTATCCCACCCAGATGGGATCCCAGATCCGCGCGCACTACGTGGACTGGGTGCATTCCCATTGTGAACCCGGTTCGGACTCCGACACTTGGGGAGAGAGCGTCAGCGCGGATGTCGTCGTCATGATGAGTCTGGCCGAACGGATTACTATGGGTAAGGTCGTCGCCGAGTCCAAGTTCCAGGAAGATGCGGAGGCATACCGCGAAACTGGCGGTGATCCGGACAGAATTTGCGACCTGCTGGTCAACAGCCAGCGCGAATCCGAGGTGATCGAACTGGCGCGCCATCTGGCGCGGATCTACGAGTTCGACGAGGACCAGGCTGCCGCCATGTTCGAGTGGATCATCCGTACCACGATTTTCGTCGAGGTGAGCTATCTGCAGATGCGGATCAGAGAAGGGCGCGACGAGACCTGACTCCATTATATGGGAATTACAGAAGGTTTTGGGAAACCAGGGCCGGGCATTGGCCGCTCAGCACGCCATGATGCGGGTCCCTCGCGGATTTTGCGCGCCCATCATCCCCTCAAAAACGAAGCTCAAACAACCTGCCAGCTAATCTCACCACCGGCGTGGATGGGGACGACATTGCCGTACCTGGCGGGAACATTGCACGGCTCTTTGATGAGACGCACTGTCTTGTCGGGCGGCGTCACACCGTAGATACGCCGGGCATTGCCCGAGACGAATGCCTGCAGCCTGTCGAGTGCGCCATGAGCATCGAATAATTCTGCCAGCATCGGCAACGCCACGGGTGCGGTAAAGACGCCTGCTGCACAGCCGCAACACTCCTTCTTGTGCAGCGGGTGCGGTGCAGAATCGCTGCCGAACATCAGTTTCGGGTGCGCCGTTAGCGCCGCGTTCAGCAGGGCATCGCGATCTTCGGGGCGCTTGGCGATCGGTTTGCAGAACAGATGCGGGTTCAGCAGGCCCCCGGCAATGTCGTCCAGCGTAATCAGCAGATGTTGCAGCGTCACCGTCGCGTGGATATTCTCATAGCGGTCGAGGAGCTCGACTGCCGCTGCGGTGGTGATATGCTCCATGACGATCTTCAGTCGGGGAAACTTGCGCGCCAGATCGTCGTAGGTGGGCAGAAAGTCGCTTTCCCGGTCCATAACAAAACCGTCCGGTTCCTCGCCGTGGACCAGCAGGGGAATACCCATCTCCTGCATCGCGGCCATGGTGGCTTCGGCCTCCCGCATGGATTCGACCCCGCCTTCGCTGTTTGTCGTCACTCCTACCGGATACAGTTTGAGGCCGATAATGCGATCCTTTGCCGACGCCAGTTCAGCGGCGCTATAGTTGCGGAAAAACAGCGTCATGTAGGGCTCAAAGAGGTGCTCCCCCACCGCGCGTCGCACTTCGCCCGCATACCATTCCAGGCGTTTCAGATCGGCCACCGGTGGCACCAGGTTGGGCATGATGACTCCTCCGGCGAAACTCTCGGCAGTGAGTGGTGCGACGAGGTCGAGCATAGCGCCTTCGCGGAAGTGGATATGCATATCCAGCGGCGCCTGAAGGGCAATCTCGGTCGGCATAAGAGCGCCTTTCTACAAATTGGAGTGATAGAGGTGTAAGACAGTTGGCTATTCGACGTATGGAAATTATATAAAATGCCACAGCAAGCGACAGATCGAACTCACACAACTGCAGCAAAGTGAATCGATTTGAGACTTGCCGTGCCGATGTTTCCCTCGAGACATGAAACACTCACCCTGTATCGACCCGGCTCCGGAAAGTTTATCCAGCCCATGGGAAAACGCTGGTAATTGTGCGATGAGTTCTGCTGATTCTCCATATGCTCCCCACCTTCTATATCCACACCCCAAACGAGGCGGCCTTCCCCTGCATATGTGAGTTCAACGATGTAGTCGCCCGGCTCCAGCACATCCGCTTCCCATGCGGCCTTGCCCCCCTCTTGCCAGCCGTGCACGTGCACGACCTTCTTCCATTCGCCGAATTTTTCCATCCATTTTTTTTCTTCCTTCTCCGCGCCCGTCACCTCGGCAAATTCGGCAAAAATCTCGGTGGCGATTTCGGGGTCGATGCCCCATACGGGGTCGACTTCAGCGGGTGTGGCGAGTTCGACCTCGATAACAGAGACGAGTTTTTCGGGCTTTTGGGCAGGGAGTTCGAAAATGGTCCAGCCTTCCCTCGTGCCGACGGGGATGTCTCGGGCGGTATCGCCTTTCAGCAATCGGGCCGATTTGATCTCCGTTTTCAATCCGGGCAGGTAGAGATTGCCGGACTCCGGCCAGTCGAAGATGCAGAGGAACAGTTTGCCGTCTTTGGCTGTGACATCCCCCCACGGAAGGGCGTGTTGCCAGGGAGAAGCATCTGTCGCATAGATGACCTGGGGATATCGCTCGATCCATTCCCCGGATTTGCGCAGCGACCTGGCTGCCCGCTCCGGGATCGACCCATCCCCTCGCGGCCCGACGTTCAGCATATAGGTACCACCGCGGCCAATGCAGGATATCAGCAGGTGGAGAATATCCTTTGGAGTTTTCCAGTATTCGTCGTACCAGGCGTACGCCCAGGAATCGTTGGTCGTATCGACGCTTTCCCACATGCCATCGACATTGCCATGCGGAACTTCCATATCACCGAGCGTGAGGTAATCGCCAAGCCCATGTCCGGCGCGACCGGAGACCAGCGCATCGGGCTGATTTTCTCTGACGACCTGCACCAATTCCTCCACGTATTCCTTCGGTATCGATCCGGGGGTGTCGAACCAGACCAGAGTGATGGGCCCGTATTCGCTGGTTATCTCTTTTACCTGCGGCAGGCATTTCTTCTCGTAGTAATCCTGGAAGGTGGCCGGTTTGCCTTCTGCGTCGGTCTTGGGACCGCCGTTGCCGCCAGGAAACGTCCAGTCGGCGGAATGCGAGTAGTAGAAGCCAAACCCGATGCCGACTTCACTGCAGGCCGCAGCCAGTTCTTTCATGGGATCGCGTTTGAAAGGGGTCGCATCCACGATATTGAACTGACTCGCTCTGGAGTGGTACATGGCGAAGCCTTCGTGGTGCTTGCTGGTGATGATGATGTATTTCATTCCGGCATCTCTGGCCAGCTGTGCTATCTCCATGGCGTCGAACGCGACCGGATTGAATTCCCCGGCCAGTTCCATGTATTCGTCAACCGGAATGTCCGCCAGGTTCCTGTTCATGATCCATTCGCCGATGCCGTAGTAGGTCTTCCCCTCGACCTTGTTGCCCAGAGAGGAATAGAGCCCCCAGTGAATGAACATGGCGTAGTTGCCGTCGCGAAACAGCTGACCCCGATCGCTGCCATCGCCGGGTTTGACAACCGCCTCGCCCCACAACTCATCCATACCTTCTTCAATTTTTTCGCCCTCGACCATGAGAATCACCTCCGCTAGTGACCGTTATAAACCCGTCAACAATCTGTTGGCGGAACCCCACCAAATAGGTATTATCTGTTTCTGCTATTGCGAGTCCCTTTCCTTCAAAAGGTTAGATATCTTCTGAACGGAAGCAAATCCGGGCAACCCCTGCACAAATAACATGGAACTTATTCAAACCATTCAAAAAGAGAGTATCCCATGAATACGGAATGCCGATCCCACTTGAGAAACCTGGCTGGGAAATACACAGAATATGCCCTCGGAGATACCATGGCACAGCGGAGGGGAAAGTGGAGGCTCCATAACAGTATGCAGGAGAAGACCTTCCCTTTTCACATAGAAGATAACGGCACCTATTTTCGGGATCTAACTCCTCCTCTAAAATGCGAAGACGAACTGTGTCGTCAGCTGGAAGCACGGCTCCTCCACGCATTGGTCGCCTACGAAAAAATCGACGACGACAGGATCATACCGGATAGATTCGTGGTCGACTGGGCAATCGGGATCAGCAGCTACTGCGACGAACTCCAATTCATTCATTCGGAGGATGGCTATGGTGGTAGTTTCGGCTATGAGAGCAACAAGCCCATCGGGGATATAGATGGCGATTTTGACAAATTGAAAAAGAGAACCCTTGCGCTGGATAAAGAGTCGACCGAGCGCAGAGCTGAGCTGGCACGAGATATTTTCGAAGGATTACTGCCGGTAGTTATCGGCAGGACCAGCTCGCTTTACTCCGACGGCATTGCCAATAAAGCGGTGCATCTGATGGGCATGCAGGAACTCTATCTGCAGATGGCCATGAACCCCGAAGCAGTCCATCGACTTTTGACATTCCTCGCCGAAGACAACCTGGTCCTGGGGCAATGGGAGGAGGAGCAGGAGCTGCTCATTCTCAACAATGACGGCAATCAGGGGTACTGCTCAGGCAGTTCGCAATTTTCAGATGAAATTCCGGGCCGGGAGATCGGGGAGGGAGAAGCTATCTGTTCGACAGATCGCTACGGTTATCTCGAAGCACAGGAGGCCGCAGGTCTCTCTCCAAATATGTTTGGAGAGTTTCTCATGCCTCATTTTTCCAAGTTCGCAGAGAAATTCAAACTGATGAAATTCGGTTGTTGCGAAGCGGTTCACGATCTCATGCCGCACCTGCACAAACTGAACGGACTGCGAAAAGTGAGCGTAACTCCATGGTGCGACCTGGAGAAGCTCGCGGCCAATTGCAACAAAGATATCATCTGGTCCAGAAAGCCGGTCCCTTTGAAGCTTTGCGGATCTACTTTTTCCCCCGATGAATTCAAATCGCACCTGCGAGAAACACTCGAAATTGGGAAAGGGTTCTCGATCGAGTTTATTTTTCGCGATACGAACCGCTTAACGGGCGAAATGGAACAGAGACTCGTCGAAGCTTGCGAGATTGTGAGGGAGGTTACCAATCATCACGAAGGACGAAGGTCTGATCTCGCCGCATAACGGGTAACGGGAAGATCGACTGACTGCACCGGTCAGAAGACCATCTCAGAGCGGGAGTGTTTTACTCCGTTGCAGCATCTGCATTTGGGGCAAAGGTGCGTTGTTCTATATATTATGCAGTTCATGCTTCCTTGAAGGTTTCCATAAAGCTATGGCTCTCAGCGTGGGCGATAGATATCCCCTCTACTGACAATATGGCAAAAGAAGAAGCGGTACAATCCAATCCCTTTCCCGGTTTGAGGCCGTTCGACTACGAGCAACACGACCTGTTTTTCGGACGCGAAGAACAGGTCGGTTTTTTGCTGCAGCGGCTGGAGGAGAATCGCTTCCTCACTGTACTGGGACAATCCGGTAGCGGTAAATCATCGCTGATTCGAGCCGGTATGCTGCCCCAACTCCATGCAGGTCAACTGGCGGGTGCAGGCGATGTCTGGGAGATGGCCATCTTCCACCCCGGACGTTCGGCGATCGATAGCATGACCGAGGCATTCAGGAAAGCGGGCCTCGCCGAAGCGGCTGGAGTACAGGAACTGAAACAGAGCGCCGGAGGCCTGACCGAGGCGGCGCGGATGGCCGGCATCGGCACCGGGCGCAATCTGCTGATAGTGGTAGATCAGTTCGAGGAACTCTTTCGCTTGCAGGAGGGGGATGATGCTGGGCAGGAGGGGGCAGATCTGTTTGTCCGGCAATTGCTGAACGCCGCGGAGCAGCGCGAGCTGCCGATCTATGTCGCCCTGACCATGCGGGCGGAGTTTATCGGCCACTGCAACGCTTTTTCCGGCCTCACCGAAATGATCAACGAGGCGGATTATCTGATTCCGCGTATGAGTCGGGAACAACTGAGGGCGGCTATTGAGAAACCGGTGGCCGCCTATCGGGCGACTATCGATGCGGAATTGACCGAGTGTCTACTCGCCGAAATCGGGGACGAGACGGGGCAACTGCCGGTGGTGCAGCACGCGCTGATGCGCACCTGGGATTACTGGCAGACCCACCGGCGAGAGGGCGAATCGCTGGAAATAGGTCACTACGAGGCGGTGGGCACCATACACGGGGCGCTTTCTCTGCACGCCGAGGAGGTGTTTGGCGAACTTCCCGACGACGAAGCGAGGCAGATTGCCGAAGTCGCCTTCAAGTGTCTGGCCAGCGATCTGGAGGGGCTAGAGGGAGGGCGCCAGCCGACCACGTTGGGTGAGATCGCCGCCGTGGCGGGGGTGGAGCGGGAAAAGGCCGGCAATGTCATCGATCATTTCCGACGGCCCGGATGCTGGTTTTTGACGCCGCCTCCCGATATCGAACTGGAGGGTGATACGGTGGTCGATATCGCCCACGAGACGCTGGTTCGTCTCTGGGAACGGGCCCAGACCTGGATCGAAGAGGAGGAGCAGTCCGCACGTCTGTATTTGAGACTGGCCAGCACCGCCGCTCTCTATCAGGAGGGACGTGCTGGACTGTATCAGGATCCGGATCTCGAACTGGCCCTGGAGTGGGGGCGCCAGCACCGGCCGACGGTTGCCTGGGGCCAGCGCTACGATCCGGCTTTTGAGCGGGCGATGACCTTTCTCGAACACAGTCGCAAAGATCGCGATTTTCAGCTGGCAAAGAAGGAGGAGCGGGTCCGCAAACAGCTCAGACGGACCCGTTTCTTTGCCCTGATGGGAGGAGGGGCTTCGCTGGTCTTTTTGCTCTTTCTGCTCTTCGCGCTCAACCTCTACTTCGCCGCAGAGGAGAGCAAGAAGGAGGCGATCGACCAGAAGGAACGGGCGGAGACGGAACGCCAGAACGCGGAGCGCCAGCGTCAGATCGCTGTGGAGCAGCAGCAGGTAGCCGTGACGGAGCGTCAGAATGCCGAAGAGCAGCGTCAGATCGCTGTGGAGCAGCAGCAGGTGGCCGTGACGGAGCGCCAGAACGCCGAAGAGCAGCGTCAGATCGCTGTGGAGCAGCAGCAGGTGGCCGTGACGGAGCGCCAGAACGCCGAAGAGCAGCGTCAGATCGCTGTGGAGCAGAAGCTCGAGGCGGAACGTTTGCGGCTGTTGTCCGTCGCCCGTTCTCTGGCAGTCCAGGCGACCAAGATTCAGCAGCGGGCGGAGGAGGCTGAACTGGGGGTGCTGCTGGCGTTGCAGGGTTTTCGCTTCAACGCGCGCTATGGAGGATCGGCGCTCGATCCGGATATCTACAATGCCCTGCGCCTGGCCAGCGGGTCGTTCGATACGGGGCAGAGCGGACTGATGCGCGGGCACGGGGATGACGTGCGCGACATGGCCTTTAGCGCCGACGGTCGCAGGCTGGCTTCGGGTAGCGACGATGGCCTGGTGCTGCTGTGGGATCTGGAACGGGGCACCAGCCGGACGCTGCACCGAGGTGAGGATGGGGTGCGCAGTGTGGTTTTCGATGCCGATCGAGATGCCCTGATCGGCGGCACGGTGGAGGGGCGCGTGTTGATCTGGACGCTGAATGGCACGGCGACCAGACCGGAGGTGCTGGTAGAACCGACAGAGGGGAATCAGGTGGCCATCTCGTCATTGGTGCTGCAGCCCGGAGGATCATTGCTGGCCATCGCCAGCCTGGATGGCCGGGTGCGACTATGGGATCTCGAGCGCCGGACAGAACTGGAGTTGAGTGAATCCAATTTCCCAGGGCGCGTCCATACAGTCGCCTTCAGCCCGGACGGCAGTCTTCTGAGCGCCGGCTGTGGGCAAGGGGAGGTGCGTCTATGGGACATGGGAGATCGCGCTAAAGTACCGGTCGCGCTGAGCAGTGGTCGCCTCGAGGTGCTGTCGCTGGCATTCAGCGCCGACGAACGCTGGCTGGCGGCCGGCACCGGGAATGGGGATATCCTGATCTGGGACAGAGAGGATTTGGGCCGCAGTCCGATCGTACTCATTGGCCACCAGGCAGGGGTCACCTCCATCGACTTTCATCCCGACAGCGAACTGCTGGTCTCGGGCAGCCTGGATCGGATGGTGCGCATATGGAACGTGCGGAAGAGGGGTGAAGAACCGATCCTGATAGAGCACGACGCCTGGGTCTGGTCTGTATCTTTCAGCCCGCAGGGGGATCGGCTGATATCGGGTGGAGCCGACAAGAACGTCCACCTGTGGACGACGCGCTCAGAGCAGATTGCCGGTCAACTGAGCAAAACCGTCGGGCGCAATATGACCCTGAAGGAATGGCAGAGCTTTGTGGGCGAAGATATCCCCTACGAGAAGACGCGGGCCGACCTGCCCGGGGAGATAGAGCAGTGAGCGGCGAATGGACTGCAAAAAGAATGGATAGAACGAACTCGACCCATGCCCACCAGTGCAGGCGCCATAGAGCAGGTCTGGGCGGCCTGCTCTGCGCGCTATGGCTGTGGGCGGCACCGGCCATGGCTCAGAGCGAATGCGGCATCGTTTTGGAAGAAGCTCTGAAAGTGTACGAAGGGGGGAGTTTCAACAAGGTCGTCTCGTTGTTGACTCCCTGTGTGGAGAGCGGCAATGCAACGCGCAGTGAAAAGGTGGAGAGTTACCGTCTGCTGGCCATGACCTACATCGCCTCGGATCATTTGGGCAAGGCGGCCGAAGTGACCAGGGGACTGCTGGCGGTCAAGCCGGATTATGAGACTACTTTGCGCGATCCGCCGCAGTTTGCACGCATGGTCGAAATCGCCAAACTGGAAGGGGCGAATATCCAGGTCACTTCGGTGTCGAAGAACAGCGAGAATCTGCTCAAAGCACCGGCCACTGTGCTGCTGATTTCGCGCGAGGAGATCCTGCGGCGGGGATATCAGGATCTGGAGGCGCTGATCCACGATCTGCCGGGATTCGACATTTCGCGTGGCAACGGAGTCTTCTACGCCAACGTGTATCAGCGGGGATACCGGGCCAACGGCACCGATCGCACCCTGTTCCTGTTCGACGGAGTGGAAGAGAACGACCTGTGGTCCAATTTTGCCAACATCTCCCGGCAGTACCCCATCAGCAATATCAAACGAGTCGAGGTGGTCTACGGACCGGCATCGACCATGTACGGTCCCAATGCCTATGTCGGCGTGATCAACGTCATTACCCGCGAGCCAGAGGAGATGATCGCCAGGGGGCGGAAGTTGGGGGTAAACGTGCAGAGTGGACAGGGGGCGTGGAACACGCGTTACGCGGATATCACCGTCGCCGGACGCGAAGAGAATATCTCCTTTTCACTCACCGGCCGCCTCTTCAGATCCGACGAGGGAGATCTATCCTCTTACGGGGATTGGGACTACCAGCCACACGAAGCGGCATTCTATCAGGAGAAGCTGGCCATAAGGGGGGTGGGCGATGATGGAAATTTTCGCGCCGAAACCTTCCTGCAGGGGAATCCGACCGCCGCAGATCATCCCTATGTGGCGGTGGTGCGCCAGGAGGATGGCCAGGTGACCGCCCTGGAGATCACCGACCTGGGGGGGCAGGTAGCCACCGATTTTGACCGCGCGGCGCTGGGCCTGGAGGTCAACGGTAGCCCGGCCGAGTTCAGCAACCACACCGACGACTGGCTGATCTACGGCAAGCTGCGTCTCGGGGATCTGCGCCTGGGGGTGCAGAGCTGGCGCCGGGCGGAAGGGAGCATAGGCTGGTTTCCCGACGATCGCGAGGGATCGTCGGAGATGGGAGGGGTATGGATACCGCGCCACACTTTTTTCTATATAAACTACGACAAGAACATCAGCGAATCGATCAGCCTGAGCTTCTTCAATCGCTTCAAATCGCACTCCCTGGATGACGAGAACAAGATCGTCATCCACCGCAGCTACGCCGGAGAGGGACGCTGGGATCTGGAGAAATTGTTAGCCGATACGCCATCCCGCTGGTCGAACCTCTACTTCCACCGGCTTTCCAAGGAGCTGCGCAGTGAGTTTAAACTGCTCTATGCTCCTTCGGTCAGTTTCAATCTGGTCAGCGGTTTCGAGTTCCGCAACAGTCAGATTGCCGGGGAATACACCGTCTCTGTGCAGCCGCATCCGACTGAAAATGGCTTTCCCTTTGACGAACTCAACGACTATAACCAGCGGGATATCGGTTTTTACGCACAGGCGACCTATCGGCCGCGCACCGACCTGAGTCTGAACCTGGGTGGTCGTTTCGACAACAACAGGGTGCGCGAAACCCTGGGGTACGGGACGGTCTTCAATCCGCGGGCCGCCGTAGTGTACAGTCCCGGGAATTTCATTCTCAAGGCGATCTATTCCGAGGCGTTCAAAGCGGCGTCCAACTCGGCCAAATTCTCCACCTCCACCAGCCGTCTGTTGACCAATCCGGACCTGGAGCCGGAGAAGGTGAAAAACGTCGATCTGAGCGTGGGGTGGCAGATCCGGGAAGAGGCGTACATCGATCTGGTCGGGTACACGGCCGAATACAGCGACGTCATCGGCGCGGTCAGCGTGGTGATGGAGGATGGAAACCTCACCACGCAGAATGCGCCGATCGGCGCGCTGCGGATTCGCGGTCTGCAGGCGAGCGCCTCGCTGAAGCGGGACCCCTACGCCATCAATGTCAACTATACCTACACCGATCCTCAGAATGTGGAGGCAAAGGCCGGGGATGAAAACCTGGCAAAGGCCGGGGAGGAACCGGCCGAGCGGCGAATCGGCGATATCGCCAGCCATCGCTTCAATCTGATAGGCAACTACCTTTGCGGAGAGCGACTCAACTTGAATCTGCGGATCAACTACGTCGGTGAGCGCAAGACGGGAGCCAGCACCACGGTTCCGGACAATCCGTATGAAGTGATCGACGGCTATACTGCAATCAATGGCGCGGTCACCTATGCCGTCCCTGTCGAGGGGCTGTCGCTACAGCTGTCTGTCAATAATTTGCTGGATGTCGAATATTTTCATCCCGGTGTGCGCAGCGCCGAGGGGACCATTCACGTAGCTCGACTACCGCAGAACGGCCGCAACGCCACGATGCGGATCCTGTACGACTTCTGATATGAATCTGCTCAGATCTCTCGCCCGTTCGTTGAACGTCCAACCCGGCGAGGAGAGGCCGATCGCGATGCTGGCCGGCTACTCCTTTCTGATCGGCATTTTTCAGGCGTACTACATCTCGCTGGCGAATGCCTCTTTTCTGGCCGAGTTCGGCGTCGACTATCTGCCGCAGGGTTACATCGTCACCGGTATAGTAGGCTACCTTATCGGCACCTGGCTGGCCGGCATGCAACGACGACTGCCCTTTACCCGGCTGATCGTCTACGTCCTGGCGTTGCCGCTGGCCCTGCTGGTCGCCTTTCGACTGGGTTTCTGGCTGGCTCCCAGCAAGTGGCTGGCCTTCGCCATGTTCACCTGCATCGGGCCGTTCCTGGCGCTGATTTATTTTGTGTTGCGCTCGCTGGTCGGCCAGCTGTTCGATCTGCGTCAAAGCAAGCGGTTGTACGGGCTGATCAGCACCGGCGACGTGATTTCGGCGATTCTGGGATTCTTCTCGGTTCCAGTGTTTATCAGCCTGTTCGGCAACGTCAACGACCTGCTGCTGATCGCCGCCGGAGCGCTGGGTTTGGCCTGGCTGCTGATCAACCTGATCAATCGTCAGTTCGCCGAGGAGCTGTCTACAAACGATACCTCCTCTAACGACGGCGAGGAGAGGCCCCAGGCCAATATCGGTTTTGTAGATTTGTTCAGGCGCCGATACTTTCTGCTGATCGCGCTGCTGGCGATGCTGGTGATGGTCGGCTTCTACTACATCGACTACGCCTTTCTGGCCCAATTGCGCATCCGCTTTGCCGACAAGGCGTTCCTCGCTCGTTTCATCAGTCTCTTCTATGGCATCATACGCATCGTCGAATTGCTGGTTAAAACCTTCCTATCCGGTCGATTGTTGAGCCATTACGGCATGAAGTTCGGTCTGGCTTCGGTTCCGGTGATGCTCTGTATCAGCACCGGTCTGGCTGCTTTATTCAGCCTGGGGCTTTCGGCAGGAGGGCACGCGGTCTTCTTGCTGATGGCGCTGAGCAAGATGATCGAAAGGGTGGCGATCAAATCGTTCCACGATCCCTCCTTCAATATCCTCTACCAGCCACTCGATAGAGAGATTCGCCTGTCGGTCCAGACGCGCATCGAGGGGATCATCCAGCAGGGGGTGGTCGGCATTGCGGGGGGCACCCTGTGGCTGTTTAGCTGGACCGGTTCCTTCAACGTGGTGGTGATCGCTCTGGTGCTGGTCGTAGCTTGCTGGACGGTAGCGACGATTCTGGTCTATCGCGAATATCGGGTCTCGCTGCTCGACAATCTGGCCGAAAGAGCCCGTTTGCGGGCAGAGAGCGAACGGGTGGGGCCGAGTAGTATAGAGATTCTCGGCGGTCTGTTGCAGGAGTCCGGTTTTCTCCGGGGGGCGTATCTGCTCGACTGGCTTGCGCGCCTGTCACCGGCAGAGATCGGCACATTTTTGCGGTCCGGATTGGGACATGTTTCGGCCCGGGTTAGACGCGAACTCTGGCAGGTTGCCGGAGCGCTGCGCTTTTTGCCGGTGCACCAGGAGGAAGCCCGGTTAGAGAATGAGACAGAGGAGGAAGTGCGTCGGGTCGGTTTGCAGGTGCTTCGACAGTTGGAAGAGGAGGCGCTAAAGGGGAGGGATGCAAAAGGCCTGCGACGACTGAGCGAAGCGCCCGAAACGGCTCAGCGGTTGCTGGCCCTCAGGCTGCTCGAGGCCGGGGGAGAGGATATCATTCTGGATCGCCTGCTGGGGGACAGAGAAGCACTGGTGCGCAGGCAGGCGCTGGTGACGGCCGGTCGGCGTGGAGAGTCGCAGTGGTGGTCCAGCATCGTCACACAACTGGCTTCTCCGCAGGCGCACCACGTGGCGGCAGCTGTCCTGAGAGAGAAGGGTGAAGAAGCACTGGTCGTTCTGGAGGAGTTCTGGGCCCAGGCCGGACAGCAGCGTGAGGTGGCGGCCCGGGCGACCAGGCTGTGTGCTCAGGTAGGTGGTGAGCAGGTGAAATCGCTGCTGTTGAATCGGCTCAGCATCATGGAGGTCGAGGTGAAGACCGAGGCGCTGGACGGCCTGCGGCTGTGCGGTTTTCGGGCGGTCAGCACCGATGAACTGGGGCAGGTCGAACAGCGCCTCGAAGAGGCAGTGGACGATACGGCATGGGCGATGGCGGGGATTCTCGATCTGGAATCCGAGGAAAGGGGGGGGGATCTGCGCCGCCAACTCGGTCTGGAAATCGACGCACTGCGCGAGAGGATCTTTTCTCTGCTCGAACTGGTGCACGAGTCGCAGCAGATCGGCCTGGTGCGCGATAGTTTCAAAAGCGGCAGCGGCGATGGCCGGATCTACGCACTGGAACTGCTCGACGTATTACTCGCTCCGAGCGTGCGCGAAATGCTCTTTCCGGTGCTGGAGGATCTGACGTTGAATCAGCGGCTCCGGCGGTTGGAGGACCATTTCCCGCAGCAGCGTCTGAGCGCGGTCGAGCGTCTCAAGGATATCGTCAACTGCGAATATTCCAGGGCGAGCCGCTGGACTCGGGTTTGCGCCCTCCACGCGCTGGCGGGGATGGATGGGAACGGGGTCTTCGACGAGCAGCTGGCTCAGCTGTTCAATCCGGATCCGCTGCTGCACGAATCCGCCGGTAAAGATATCAGTGCCGGCGACCCGACCGTTTTCTCACAATACGCGGAGAAATTGCCGCGCGCCATCCGGAGCGATTTGCTGGAATTGCTCTCTATGCCCGAGAGAAAGAGTATTTTTGAGAAGGTTCTACTGCTCAAGAAGACCGGAGTCTTGAAAGGGGTAGCGGAGGTTCGCCTGGCCCTGTTAGCCGATTATTGTGAGGTTGGACAGTTTCCGGCAGGCAGCGCGATTCTGGAAGAGGGGAAGCAGATCGACAGGGCCTATCTGCTGGTCGATGGGTCAGTGGAGGTCCGCGGTGAGAGGGGGGCGCTTGAGCAGGATGAACCGGGTCTTCTGGACGCGCTGGTGTGGACGCCGGAGGGGGTAAGTGAGGGAGCGGTCATCGCCGCTCGCGACACGACGGTGATCAGCGTGAATCGAGATGTGCTGGCCGGTTTTTTGGCCGAGCATGCCGAAGCGGCGAGAGGACTGGCAGAAGAGATCAGCCGTTAAAAAGGCTCGAAAGATAGCGGGAAAGGGAGGGGGCTCCAACAGGGAGCCGCCTCTCTTTCTGTAAACAGGAGGTAAGTACTTTGGGTGGATTCCAGTTTTTCGGCCATCTGACCTATGCGCTGATCGCCCTCTCTTTTCTGGTGAAGGACATACTGTGGCTGCGCGTGTTTTCGGTCGTCGCTTCAGCCTCCAGCATGGTCTTCAGCTACTTCGCTCCGGCCACGCCGATGTGGCTGGTGATCGGTTGGAACGGGGTCTTTATCGCCATCAACGCCGTGCGCATAGCCATCCTCATCAGAGAGCGGATGAGGATATCCTTTTCCGAAGATGAGCAGGAGTTGTACGAGACGATATTCAGCAATATGGGAGCGGTCGAGTACATGAAACTGATCCGCATCGCCGAGTGGAAAAACGAGGGGAAAGGGGAGATCCTGGCCACCGAAGGGATGCATCTCGACTCGTTGATTTTGATCTACAGCGGGTCCGCCGAGGTGAAGTCAGGGGAGAAGCACCTGGCTTTGCTCGGAGATGGAGCATTTATCGGTGAGATGAGTTTCACCACCGACCAGCCAGCTTCGGCGACGGTGGCCACGTGTGAACCGACGCGCCTGATCGTCTGGCCCAAGGAGGAACTGCGGCGTCTGCTGCAACGGAATCCGAGCATGCGCAGCGATCTGCAGGCGGTGCTGGGAACGGAGATGGCCAAAAAGCTGCAGCGGCGATAGCATTGAGTTAGTTCAAACGTATATTTCGCCTATTCTCGCAAGCTATTTCGCCACAAACTCCACTGAGATTATATTTGCGCCAACGCCCGGGCTGCGTCGGCCTGGTCGAGGCAGAAACGGGATATTTCCCCCATGTGGGTGAGGAGTTCGGGCACGGTGGTCTTATAGGCATTGCGGGCTCGGTCTTCAATGCGGTTTTCGACAATGCCGTTGGCGATGCCCGTATAGCACAGGGCGTAGATTGTGCCGAGTGCGGCTTTAAAGGTGTAACTAACCACCGCCGGATCCCCCTGCCAACCGGCGGCACGCAACCCCTCGATATATCGGGTCAAAACCGTCTCCACCAGGGCGGGAGCCCGATCCATCCGTCCGATAAAAAACCAGTGCATACTGCTGCCGACCATACGGGCGATTTCCTCGCCGAGGGGTGCTATACCTGTGTCAAACCAGTCGATGGCTACGGTCGTTCCCTGGTAGTCGAACAGATTGCGGCCGCTGGGGTCGCCATGGTAAAGGGTGAGGGGAGACAGGGCGTGGGCGTGAGCGATGAGTTGGGTGCAGGCATCGGTGAGGTCGTAGAGCCTTTGCTGGATCGGTCGGGGATAGACGGCGAGGACTTCGGGGTGGTCCTGGTGTTTCTTAAGTCCCTGAATTGCGCTTGGGCAGAATTCTTTAACGTAATCCGACCACTGGTCGCGGCCCAACCAGTGATCCTGCGGCGGTCTGCCGGCGTAGTGAGCGTTGAATTGTCCCAGGTGGAAAGCGGCCAGCCCATAGCGAGTAAGCGGCCAATCTTCGGCCCAATTGTCGCCTACGTCCTCGAGCCAGAGTGCTATTTCGGCCGGCGACTGCTGGCGTGCATCGATGAATCGGGGAGGACGCAGGCCGGCAGATAGATCGTCCAGGAGACCGCTCTGACCCAGGAGAATTTCGCGCTGCCAGTTGGGGTCGTCCAGGGCGTATTTGTGGTTAAATCGGCCGATATTGGTGCAGTATTTGAGGATCAGGGACCAGGTGAACTGCGCCCCCCGATCGCTTCCCGACCCTTTCGCGCGATAGACCAGTGCGCCGCTCTTGCCCGTGCTGATAGGCGTCAATGCCCAGGTGTCGGCAGTTGCTGTCGCGCTTTGTCGCTCGAGGCGGACAAGGCGCGTGATTTCGGTGCGGTCCAGGTTGTTGACGTATTCCATGGTCGTCGGCTGAGTTCGGGTTGCGACTAGAGTAGCCAGACCACCGCACAATGTCAAACCGCTCGAGTCAGATGCAGCCATCCCCTTAGATACTGTGTTCTGTGCGTGCGATCAAATCGTCCTGTACGCGTTTTGACAGCGTCGAAAAATACGCGCTGTATCCCACGACCCGCACCGACAGCGTGCGAAATTCCTCGGGGCTCTGCTGTGCCTCTCTCAACATCGCGCCGTCGATAATGTTGAGCTGCAAGTGCTGTCCACCGAGCTTAAAATAAGTCTTCAGCAAATCTGCAAGGGAGACCAAACCCGACTCGCCCCCTACCGAAGAGGGATGTAGTTTCAGATTGCTCCCTCCGCCAGGCGTGCGGTCAAATGGCAGCTTCGCCATGGATTTCAAGCATGCAGTGGCCCCCTTAAAGTCCATGCCATAACTCGGCGACTGGTTCTCACTGATGCTCTCCCCGCGCTTGCGGCCATCTGGGGTCGCGCCCAGTTCGGCACCCAGGCCCCGATTGTTGTGATAGGAATAAATCTCGGGCCAAAACCGAATGGAATGCGGCATTTCATTGCAGCGAACGACTTCATCGCAGAACATATCGGCAATCTGTGTCGCCAGCGCATCCATGCCATCGTCGTCGTTGCCGTATTTGGGACACCGATTGCGCAGCCGCTGGCGCAGAGGCTCAGCTCCTTCAAAATCGGCATTCAGAATATCTCGCAGTTCATCCAGCGTCAGATCACCTTCATCAAATATCACGGTCTGAATCGCGGCCAGCGAATCGGCCGCGGTCGCCATGCCCGATCCGTGCTGTGACTTGTGCCAGTATTTCGTCCCGCCCAGTCGCCATTCGCGCCCGTTTTCAATACAGTCTTCCAGAAAAATCGACTCCAGGGTAAAGCTATACCGATCGTCCACTTCGGAAAGCGGGGGGTTCATCTCCCGCTCGCTCTCCATTGCGTGCCGAATTTGAAGCCTGAGCACCTGCATCAGTTCATTCATCGACCCGAACCCATCGGCATCCCCGGTCTGCGGCCCGACCTGCTCTCCCTTAACCGGATCGAAACCATTATTCATCGCCAGCTCGATAAATTTGGGCAGACTGTGCCAGCGCTCCATGAGTGATCCCTCTTTGCCCGGCACATTGGCATTACAACAGCCGTAATGACCGTAGTTGCGCGCATCTTCCAGATCGACACCCACGCTCAGAAACGCGGGAATCTCCACGCCGTCGTTATAAAACCCGATCGATCCCCCCGCACGCGCAAGCCGACAGGCCTCCAACCAGAACTCCTCATCTATCCCCTCAAAATACCGCACCTTGATCGTCGGCTGTTTCAGCAGCAGATAGCCCGCTTGCAAACAGATAAACGACATCGGATTGGTCGCGTCTCTTCCGTCCATCGTTTGTCCGCCCAGCACCACATACTGCACGCTGTCCTGACATAAGCTGCGCTTCCGGGCATTGTTCTGATCGGCAAACCCGATGATTTCGCTGCATTTGATATAAAAACATTCGATCAGTTCCAACGCCTCGTCCGGACCGATTCGCCCGGCGGCCAAATCCCGTTCATAAAAAGGATACAGGTACTGATCCATTCGCCCCGGCGTGAAATCGCGCGCGCCAACCACGGTGTGCAAAACAAAATCGACCAGCCACACCGACTGCACCGCTTCGTGAAGCGTGCGCGCCGGGTGTTCGGGCACCCGGCGGCAGATCTCGGCGATCTGCATCCATTCCAGCGCGCGTTTTTTGGACGGTGCTTCCCGAGCCAGAGAAACGGCCGCATCGGCATGCCGCTCTGCAAAATGCGCAATCGCATCGCAACACAGCAGCGTGCCCTGCAGAAAATCTCGTTTTGACAGACTCACGCCGTCTCGATCCGTCAGTCGATCCAGATGGGCCTGCGCGCGTTGCCGAATGCCGGTGACCCCCTCGTTCAACAGCCGTTCCCACGAAAGTGTCAAATGCCCCGAGGTCCAGAACCAGGGAGTATGGAAATAATCGTTTCTGTTTTCCAGAAACCAGCGTTCCTGTTCGGCATCGGGTATCACTTCGGGCTCGCGCCCGACAATCAGATCGTCTTCGTCGATCACCACGTCGATCCGAGACAACATGGCCTGAAGGGTGCGACCGAACTTGATTCCTGCCGTTTCATCGCGATAAGCATCCGAACACTCTTTCAGGATCTCCATCCGCGACAGGAAAATCGCGCGGTCGTCCATAGCAAACAACTTGGCTTGCAAACGTTGCGTGCGACTCATAACAGGGCCTCCTCGATTGAACAACCTATCCCCCGGTCAAACCGTTGAGCGAATTCAATTCTGATCTGCCCCCCAAATCTCGAATTGCCGCATCCACCACACCCTGAGCCCGCAGCGGCGCCACCACATCTCGGACCAGATCGGGCACATAAGCCACCAGCACCGCCGCCTCTCCCTTCGGAACGATTGCTACACTTCCCAGGTCGGCGGGCAGCAGGCAACTCCAGCCGGAATCCAGCCGCTCGGAACCACCGGCAGAGTTTACATTCACCTTCCCTTCGATTGCCGTGATGAAACGGAATCGCTCTCCGTCCATCTCCAGCCCGTAGGCCTCTTTCAGATCCAGACGCTCTACGGCGAAATAGTCGCAGACGATGAGCCAGGTTCGCCGATTGGCGCCCAGTTCGATCGATACCGGCCGCGTCCGGCAGTCGAACCCATCCTCGAAGTGCACCGCCGCCACCGCGCTTTCCGCCCATGCGTCTACATCTCCAGTATCCTTGCGCTGACGCAACCCGATATTGATGTCCGAATTCTGCATGATTTCGTAGAACAGCAGCCCCCCGGCCGAATAGTGGATGGTCCCGGCGTGCAGCAGAAAGCTGTCCCCGACGCCCGCTTCGTACGCTGCCATACATTCCCGGCTCCGATCCTCCACCAGGGCTTGCCGGAACGCATCCGGACCGATCCCCGGCTTGTGGCCGCAGAGGATCGTCGCTTCCGGTCTGGCCCGCAACATGTACCACGCTTCGGTCTTGCCGGAAAAATCGTCCAGCCCCCGTTCGGCCACCAGTTCATCGCTGGGATGCATGTGCTCGCCCAGAACGTTAGAGGCATCCAGCAGTTTGATCAGCAGCGGAAACTGCATCCCGAACCGCTCCACGATGGCCCGCCCCATCAGTGCCGTTCCGCATTCGTCGATCGCCTGCCTCAGGCTCTTCCCCTGCATCCATCCGTTGACGATCTGACTCGATTCCCCCGGCCGGTCGCACACTTCCCATGTCTCGCCGACCCGGTGATCCTCGGGCAGATCTATCTTCTCGAACTCCCGCACTATCCATCTATCTCCAAAACCATAATTTCGAAGAATCTCTTTGAAGCGCAGCGGGTACATTCCCCGTTCTACCCCATTCATATTACAATCCTTTCCAGTTTCAGATTGCGGAGGATGAACCCGCCACCCTTGCCGCGAACCACGCTGTCAACTTTCATTACTATCGTGTAACGGCCCGGTGCATCGAGGCGTACAGCGCCGATCTCACTCGTAATGCACATCCAGTATGCGTTGCCACGAATGGGCTGGCGCGCATCCTCCCGAATCACAGCAGGTAGGGTTTCGTCATTCACACTGATGAAAATTTCATGCCTCTCGAGGGTGATGCTGCTGTCCGGTTGCTGCACGGTGCCGGGATAGATGTCCGCGTCCCATCTATTTTGAGCGCGAGGGCGTGGTGCGGTTCATAATCCACTCTGCAGCGCTCGGGATCCGTTTCCCGTTCCACTCGCCGGCCGGGATGGCGTAAAGGCCCCAGTGGATGAACATGCCGAACCGGGCGTCTCGCCACCAGGTTATATCGGGGTGCTGTGCTGTGCTTGTCAAAACTGTCCGTTTCCTTCCTGTTGTCCCTTACCTGGCACTCCAAGCATTCGAGCAATTTCACTGAGATTTATGGCGAGGAGTTTCCGGTAGTTCGGGAAAAATTTGTTGAGACGATAAGAGGCACAATGTCGATGCCCAATATAAAATGAAAATTGAGCAGAGGAAATGGGATATGGAGGAACTGTTCGACCTGGAAAAACAGACCCAGACAGGTGGCCTGGCGGCTTTCGGTGTTGTTCGGCGATTCCAAGGACATGGCGGTGGGGTACGCCTACTCACAGCACCGTGGAATGTCCTCCTGGGATGGCTGGTTGCGATAGCCGATCGAGTTGGACTGCCGCTCGGTCGGCTTATAGGTTGTGGTCGAGTGTCTTCAAAGAATACTTGATAGATGCACATATGTACAGTAAATTGATGGATGCCCAATCCCCATCTGCACATCGAAGAAATCGGCGCCAAATCCATCCTCGTCGCCCAGGATGGCCCACCGCCGACCGAATATACGCTCAATCCCTATAACGGCTGCGGAATGGGCTGCGCCGACTAAAGTCTGGTGGAGGTAGGGCTGTGAACGGAACTCGCTCGATAGTGAGCAGTGTGTATTGCATATATGTTGAATAATAAACTCCCAATGCTTATAACCGGATTGCCGGGTGTACACGGATATAACTGCTTCCACTATTTTCGTAAACGGCTCGGGGATCGAGTAATCGGCATCAAGCCAGCTCACACTGAAGAGCTGAAATATCCCGGGGTCTATGGGATCAGCGCCGAGCATACAGAAGCACTCAAGCACCTATTTAGCACCTACAAATTCAAAACCGTGATTGACGCTTCGGGATGCTGCGCGCTGAATTCTTGCGAATACAATCCTCAATTGGCGGCACTGATCAACTGCGAATTTGGCACATCTATCAGTGTCCAGGCCTGCAAATACAACGCGCAGCTTATTCGCTTTTCCACGGACATGGTTTTTGATGGGGCAGGGGCGGGGCATTATAAGGAAGAGGATCGCATCTGCCCAATTACTGTCTACGGCAAAACCATGGCTCAGGCCGAGGCGGCCATTTTGAACGAATACGTCCACACGGCCATCTTCAGGATACCTTTGCCTATGGGGCCTTCGCTAAACGGGCATGCCGGTGCGGTGGACTGGATCGAGCATAGGTTTAGCCGAGGAAACCCCGCTACGCTGTACTATGATGAAGTAAGAAGTAACGTGTACATACAGGATGTGATCGCGGTAGTGGAAAAATTTATCGCAGATTTTCAGCCGGGAATTTTCCATCTGGGAGGGCCACTGCCGCTGACCTTGTATGAAATTGGTCAGATAGTCAATAAATTGGGCCATTACGATGTAGCTCTGCTCAAGGGCTCTTTGCGCAAAGAAGCCAAACCCATACCGCCAAGAGTCGGCAATTTGACGATGGACTCTTCTAAAATTCTGAAGCTGTTGCCGCCTACTATGATCAAACCCTGGCCGCTGGATGAGCAGCATCTGCCCACGAGCAAAGACTGGCATGTTCACAGAGAAAAACGTTTCTCGGCTGGTGCTCTCAAAGCCGCATTGTATGGCTATGATAATGCTGAGAACCCGAGAAGTCCGCTGAACTGGTATGGTAATCCGGATTATTTTGCGGTATAGAGATTAGCGCCGACATGCATATCTGGACCAGGCCTTGAACAAGGCACATATGACCAGCAGCTAGGGCTTACCCAACCACGGCATTATTTTCAAACCCAAAGTAGCTCTCTTCATAGGCAAGCCTTATTAATGGCGGATCTGCCCCAATTGATTCAAAAGGCCTGGCAGCAGCGCGCTCTTCTACATGCTGCTGCCGGCCAGAACACCTATCGTATTTTCCACGGTTTCAGTGAAGGTCTTCCCGGCCTCAATATAGACCGTTACGCTACGACCGCACTTATCAGCCACCCTGCTGCACTCCACGATGACCTCACCATCATCACCGCGACGCTGCTAAACTGCCACTCCTTTGACCTCATTGTATCTCGCCCCCAAAAACAGCCAGCCAAAGTTCTACGCGGTACAGCACCAACCATTCCGTTAGAAGTTCTCGATAACCACATCAAGTTCCAGATCGAACCCTTAGCTGCCAATCCCGGTCTCTACCTCGATGCCCGTCCGGTCCGCACCTGGTTAAAACAACACAGCGAAAACCGCCGCATCCTCAACCTTTTCGCCCATACCGGAAGTCTCGGCCTTGCCGCTTCTATGGGCCAAGCGCGTTCCGTTATCCACGTCGATACCCAGAAACGCAGTCTGCGCCGTATTCGCAACAACTACCAGCTCAATAACCTGCGTATAGATGACCGAGACCTGGTCCGCAAAAATGTCTTCACCTACCTGCGCCAGACATCCGCACGGTTCGACGGCATCATCCTCGATCCACCACCTCGCCTGCCTCGTCTCAGCCGGCAAACGACCAAAGACCAGAACTTTCAGTCGTTAATCCCCGCTGTCCTGGAAAACCTCGCTCCAGGAGGTTGGTTACTCTGCTTCTTCCATCGCAATGCGCCCAAATACCTCAGTACCTCCGCCGATATACAAAAGCTAACTTCCCACCCTCTAACTGCACTCTGGACAGGTACCAGCGGGGATGATTTCCCAGAAACCAACCCACAGGCCAAGCTTCGTTTCACCGTTTATCAAATTGAGGTTGGCTCCCTGTTAGGTTAGCGAAAAGGCTCTGAAGATGCCTTAACCTGAGTTGAGGCGAGTGCAGGAATTGGCGGCGGGCTCCTAGCTCACAGGAGAATTACTGCGGCGCCACGTTTCCCGCAAAGGGTCCGTACATGCCCTTCCCCCACTCGATCCGACCTGTTTCCACATTGGCGATAACTCTGGGATCGGCCGGCGCTGATGCGATCTCTTCACCATCCTGCGCGATCGCAATCCGGTCGCCATCGGCGACGAACTTGAGTGTGGTTTCCTCCTCTTTCCAGGCCACGGGTCCCGCAGCGCATCCCGGCTTGCGCATCCGGTGCACGGTCCGATACTCGTTCCAGATCTCATCGTCGTGCAGAAATTCCATTCTCATATCCCGTCCCGAACACCCCTTCGCACTTGTCGAGATGAAGAGCGAATCACCCATCGGAATCAGGCCCGTCGTTCGATTGCCCCAGTTGTTCCAAACAATCTCCTCTCCGTGCATCTCGTTGTAGTTGACGATCCGATCTTCCCAAGGGTGGTCCATCTCGTCCGTGACTGCGGGATGCTCGAACATCCTGCGGACGAAGTGCCATTCGCCACCGTGGTGATCGTATCGCCATAACTCGGCCCACGGCCAGATTCCCACGTATATATCTCCTCCGAAAAGGCAGGCTGTCTGAGCTTCGCGTGCGGCGGTCGAAACACCGGGCATCACCGGTGGCCAATCTTCCAGGTGACGCAGCCCCGTCCTTTTTTTTGCGTACTCCAGGAGATTGCCGGTCGGATAGTGACCGATCAGCATGCGCTCGTACCAGTTCAGCATCGAATAGAGCTGGTGACTGATGCCCTTCTGGGACTGGCGAATGATCCTCCACGCCGATCCGTCGAAGGCATAGACGCCTCCAACGTTGGAGGACTGGATGATCTCGCCACCCAGTTGTCCGGCGGAGAAAGAGGTTTCGTCCGCATAGCGAAGATCCAGTGTGATCGCCCTGTCCAGATCGAGAGGACCATCCTCCGATTTCCAGGGAACCGCATGAAGCTTGCTCCATTCGGGATCGTTGTTCTGATAGAAGACGAGGTGGCCGTGGGAGTAGTAGAAATGATGGTAATAACCCTCGTCGGGTTTTGTCAGGATCTGCGCACCGTCATACCACGCCTCGCCGCCCCTGAACTGGAGCAGCTTTCCGGCGAGACGCATCATTCCTTCGCCGCTCGTCATCTCCTCGACACCAAACCTTTCATCGACTACCCAGGTCCTGGATCCGGGGTCGTACCATCGCGCGGTGCGATCCCGATGGTGACTGAATTGGTAGACTCTGCCGTCGAGGTCGAACAGATAGTTGCCACCGTCGTCGGATGGGAGCGGGAGCTTTTCGTAAGTCACCTCTCCATCATCGTGGCAAACGAAAAACTGCAGCGTCCATCGATCCATGCGGAAGTGCGTGTTGAAAAGCCCCATGAACCCCGCGCCGAACAGCACCCGGTCGTCGCTGTCTCGGGCTTCAAACACAGTCCCCATGTTCTGCCCGAGATCTTCTCCGAAGTTCACCTTAGTAGTGATCTGCATGCCTATCCTCGTACTTATCTAGTGGTCTGTCACATTAGTTTGCAGACGTTGGAATAATGACGCTCCATCTTGATGCGTGCATCCGTGCTGGCAAAGGTCCAATCGACGGTTCGTCCTTCGAGGTTGCGCCGATCCGCCCAAGCTAAGACTTCCCGCCGCAACTGCTTGATAGTCGGAATTCGCCGATCTAAACACTGCTTGCTCAAGGCGGCCAACTCGATTTCGGCCATGTTAAGCCAACTCCCCTTGGTGGGGGTATAGTGCATGTCGAAACGCTGAGCTAACACAAAGGCCTGCTCGGGGGGCAATATCTGATAAAACGAGCCGGGGGTATGGGTGTTCAGATTATCTTGCACCAGGCGTAATTGCACGGCATCGGGATAGTAGACCTCAGCCAATGTCTGCATAAACTCGGCATAGTCGACTGCGGTGCGTTGCGGTCGGACTTCGACATAACGCAGACCGGTATGCGGCTCAAAGGCCAGCAGCACACAGCAGGTGCCGTTGCGACCATATTCATGGTGATAGCGTTTGGCCTGTCCCGGCGTCATCGGCAGGAAACCGCCGATCTCTTCGATGAGCATACACGGTCGTTCGTCAAAACACAGGAGCGGATACTGCCCATCGTAGGGCAACCCATATTGATGAAGGACATCTTCCATGTGCCACAGATAGGCACCGGTTATGGCGCCAATACACCATCGCTCGGACAACCACGGCTTCAGTTTGTTTTTTTTAACGTACGGCGCACGGTTTCGTGACTCAATGCGTCTACCACCTCTAAACGGACCAGGCGGTCAGCGATCAGCCGTAGCGTCCACTTGGCCACCCCCTCAGGGGGATCGGAGCAGGCGATCATCGTCATCTGGGTTTCGACCTGGCTGTCGACCTTGATGGGGCGACCCCTGCGGGGCGCATCGTGCACCAGATCCAAAATAGACGTGGATCTTTTCTGGCAATACTTCTTACGCATCGACGCGATGGTCGCCCGGCACAGCCCTAAAATCTCGCCGATGGCCGAGTCGAGATAGCCCTCGTCGGCTAAGAGTAAGATACGTGCCCGATTGATAGTGCGGGCTTTATCGGTACCCTGGGACACCACCTGAGTCAGGGCGTGGCGTTCCCTCTGACTCAGGTGGACGACATGCTTCTTGATTCGTTTCATCACTAACTCCTTTTGGGAGTTAGGATAAGAATTTCATATCCTTATGTCTAATAATTAATGTGACAGACCACTAGTGGTCTGTCAACAAAGTTTCTGGTCTTCGGAAATCGCGTAACTATATTAATCTACTGGTAGATCTTGATTGCAATTTTGTCAACGTTTTTTGTTGACAAAACACTAGTAGTCTGTCAACAAAGTTTCTGGTCTTCGGAAATCACGTAAATATGTTAATTTACTGAAAGATCCTGATCGCAATTTGTCAAAGTTTTTATTTGACAAACCACTAGTAGCCATAGCTAACAGATTCTAAGTGCATCCCCCTCGGGGTATTGCAGTCGACTCGACCTCTGCCGAGTTGCCCTACTGCCGCTGCAACACCGCGCCGCTCTGCTCCGGATCGGGCATCTCGTGTGCTTCGAAGGCGCGGTCCGTGTACTCGGCGATGTCGACGAATCCCCCTCCCTTCTCGCTGGATTCGTACCCGGCCATGAGCACCGCCTGGGTGTCCCACGCCATCAGGGCGCCGGACTGGGGCCAGCAATCTATTTCCAGGGCGCAGTTTACCGCATCGTCCATTTCGTTGACATAGCCGTGGTGGTAGGTCTGCTGGGGACGCGGAAAGGAGGTCCCCTGGGGGGTGGGCAGTTTCTCGCGGAAGAGCAGATCGCCCGCTGCCGATGCGGATGGCATGAACAGTTCGTTTTCGTCGTTTGGGTTCACACGCAGTTCGTACTCGGCGCAGTCGGCAATGACGTGGAGCCAGTTGCGGATGCCGCTTATGCTGAGATCGTAGCCCAGCACCTCGGCCACCGTGTCGTCCTGGAACACCACCGTGACGCGGGCGAAGTCGTCTACATTCTGCATGACGCGGAAATGTTCGGCTGCGGCCTGGGGCTGCTTCTTGAGCACCTGCAGCGCCACTGCGGAGACGCGCGCGGGGCGAATGGGACGGCCATCGCGCAGGATCCCCTCCACCTGTTTGAGATACAGCACCGGGCCCAGCGGATGGCAGGCCTTGTTGAACAGCGAACCGCCGCCAGACATGGCGGGCGTATCGTAGGCCGGAGCGTGGGATCCCTGGTGGGCGCACACGCCACGCTGCAGCAGCACCTTCCCCTTGCCGGTCTTCCCGGCCTCGGTCAGTAGTTCGACCATGGCTTTGACGCCGTCGAAGTAGACGAAATCCTCGGCGTAGAGCAGTTTGGCGCCGCTGCCGGACACGACGGTCAGCACCTGATCCAGATATTCCATGGTCTCGCGCTTGCGCGTTGCGGCATCCGCGTTGCGATCCTCGGTATATCCCGGCCAGATGACCGGCGGTTTCTCCAGTACGATCACCTTTGTTCCCGCCCGGGCGGATTCCATGACGTACTGCCCGTGCACATAATTGGCGCAGGCGATATTATCGATGTCGGGTTTCAGTGTCGCCACCATCTCGGCATGGCTGTCGAACACCTGTGAAACGCCGTGCTCGGAGGCAAAGCGCTGAGCGCTCTCCCGACTGCTGGCCGTGACCCCTGCCAGTTCAATAGTGACTCCGTTCTTGTGCGGGATCATGCCATACACCTGCGCAGTGTAGGTGCCGGCGAATCCAGTGCCGTTAATCGCTACGTTGAGTGCCCTCTTCTCCATAGTTTTTTATTCTCCTGTAGTTGTTTGTCCGCAGTAGTTGCGCATCGATTCGGCATACTGGATTTCGACTCTTCTCCGATTCGCCTGCAAGCCTATCGGCACTCGCGCACTTGACGCACAAAGCCGGTTATTGAAGTCTGCCGAGGATCGCCATTCCCATCTCCACTGCAATCCGGTAGCCGGTTTATTATTGACCCGCAATGATTTTTTTCTTTATACTCCACTCCATTAAGTAAATTGGATTCAACAGAAAGAGGCAAATCATGGCAAAAGAGACGGCATTTTCAAGACGGAGCTTCCTCAAAACTCTCGGCACTTTGAGTTCTGGGATCGGGATCGCCCCCGCTGTCATAATTCCCGGCCGGGCTCAGGCTGATCAAAAAACATTGAGAATTCTTCAATGGAACCATTTTATCCCTGAATTCGACGTATGGTTCAATCAGGTTTACGTCAAAGAGTGGGGGGAAAAAAACAACACCCGCGTGATCGTCGACAACGTCGGCATGACGAGCCTGCACAGTCGCGCGGCTGCGGAGATCTCTGCTCAGAGAGGACACGACATCTTCTTCTTCCTCAGTCCCCCCGCCATATATGAAGATCATGTGATCGATCACCGGGAGATCTACGAGGAATGTGAAAGCAAATATGGAAAACCTCTCGAGATTGCGGAGAAAAGCACTTACAACATCAAAACACGGAAATATTACGGCTTTTCGGACAGCTATGTGCCGGACCCGATCAACTACCGAAAAGATCTGTGGGACGATGTTGGGATTTATCCGGACACGTGGGAGGACATCCGCATCGGTGGGAGAAAGATCAAAGACAAACACGGTATTCCCATCGGTCTCGGGCTGGCCCCGGAACTCGACACGAACATGGTGCTTCGTTCGATCATGGCATCATTTGGAGCTTCCGTTCAGGACACCGAAGGCCGTCTGATCCTCAAATCCAAGCAGACCATCGAGGCGATGAAGTTTGTCAAAGCACTCTATCGGGAAACCATGACCGATGAAGTTTTCGCCTGGGATGCCTCCTCGAACAATCGTATGATGCTCGCCGGTCGGGGATCGCTTACGGCGAATGCTATCTCGATCACACGCAGAGGAGAAAGTCAAAAAATCCCCCTTGCAGACCGCATCTGGCTGGCAAAGGCCGCCAAAGGACCTGTGCACCGAATTGGATTAAACCATCTGATGGACGCTTATGTCATCTGGAAATTCGCAGAAAATATCGAAGGCGCCAAACAGTTTTTGGTGGATTATGTCGCCCAATCCAGAGAAGTGTTTTTAAAAAGTCAGTTCTATAATTTTCCGTGTTATCCCAAGGCGGTTCCCGATATAGATCAGCTCATCAGTCACGATAACCAGGCGACGCCTCCTGACAAATATGCAATCTTCAAAGATGTTTCGGAGTGGACGGTAAATGTCGGCTTCCCGGGCTACGCGAATGCCGCCACCGATGAAATCTTCAGCAAGTGGATCCTGCCCAAAATGTTTGCCCAGGCCTCATCAGGCAAAGTGACACTGGAAGACGCCCTCGATCAGGGGTACAAAGAGATAGAACCCATTTATCAAGCATGGAGCGCGCAAGGGAAGATTTGAACGAATGAAAGAGACTATCTTTGGATAATGTAAATTGTACAGATTTTAAGACGAGTAAAGGCGAGTAAAAAATGAAATGGGTGAAATGCATTTGTCTGGCAGGTCTGGGATTATTGCTTGCCTCGTCGGCTTACGGTGAGCAGCGAAAAAAAAGGATCTTTGTGGTCAGCAGCTATCACAGCAGCTATCTCTGGTCGCAATCGACTCAGAAGGGATTGGTCGAGGCTATGCTGAACTATGGGTACCTGGATAGTGTTCAACAAGCCGATGCTTTTACCAAAAACGATCACGTCGAAAGTTCAAAAGCCGTCATTAAAAAAGCCTGGATGGACACCAAACGAAAGAACAATTCCCAGGAAATTGCGGAGACGACCGTTCGTATTATGCGATCGATCGATGCATTCGAACCCGACCTGGTCCTTCTTGGTGACGACAATGCCGCGAACTACATCGGCAACCAGCTTTTAGACACACCCGTCCCTGTGGTTTTCTGGGGGATCAATGGACTGCCGTTGAAATATGGACTGGTAGAAAGCATGGATAGCCCCGGTCACAATGTAACGGGGGTGTGGCAGGCAGGATACATCGAAGAAAGCCTGGACTTTCTAAAGAGATTGGTCCCCGAAGTCAAGACGTTCGCGGTTCTCGCCTGTGATTCGGAAACCTCGAGACCCAGGGTCAAGCAGATACGCCATCTGGCGAGAAATGGGAAATTGCCTCTTGAACTGGTGGATGAGGTGGTGACCAATTCCTTTTCCGCTTTTAAAACCAGAGTGCTTGAACTGGCCACCAGGGTAGATGCCTTCTTCATGCTCAACCACGACACCTTCAGAGATGATCAGGGCAACCATGTAGATATGCTCGATGCGGGGAAATGGTATCTGGAACATGTGAAAAAACCCGAAGCCTCTCCCGAAGCCCAATTCGTCAGGGAAGGAATGCTGGCATCGGCCAGCGACTCTGGATACAACCAGAGTTACAAAGCCTTTGAAATGGCCTTCGATATCCTGGAACAGGGATTGAACCCCAGCCGTATGAGAACGGTAACTCCAAAGCAGGGGCCGCTGATAGTCAATCGCATCCGGGCAGAAATTCTCGGGATTTCCCTGGACGATAAAATGGATATCATCGATGAAATCGTCGAGGAATCAGTTGCACTGGAAAGATGAAGGTTCGCCATGTCACAAATAGAGGAAAAAGGGATTTCTATCTTTGCCAGGATATTGGTTGTTTTCTTGTTTGTGAATATCGCTACCAGCGGCATCTTGTTGATGATTGCCTTTGGATTTCATCGGCGATCGATAGAAAAACGGACCAAGGAAGCCGTCACCCAGCAGCTCGAAATTCTTCGCGATAATTTCGAAAATGAATATCGGCACAATCTAAAAAGATCGCTCGATGTATTGGCGTCTTCTTCTATTATAGACGACTATCTCACCGCGTCAGAGATCGAGAAAACGATATTGGAAAAAAAGATCGAACAGATGTTTATCCAAACTATTAAGACATACAGGACATATAAATGCATCCAGTTCGCCGATGCGGATGGAAGGATCAGCGTCGGTGTTACGGAAAAATCACGCAAAAAAAATACGGTCGACCTGAATCAGATCAAACTCGAATCTCCCACCGCTCTTCCCCCCTCCTCGGTAGCCAGCTTAAAATTGTTTGAAACGCTTGAAGCCATTCCGCTGTTGCTTTCCGGCGGTTATATGGAGTGGTTCATGCCGCCGAGAGAACTCCAACTCGAAGGTCCATTCGTGGATGAAGACGGAACTCCCGCATTGCTCGCGGGAGTTTCCAAACTCGATCTGGATGTCGGCTCCTTCGGGGGCGTTCTCATGATTCAACAGCAATTGGGATCTTTTTTTGAAGGATTGCGCGATGTTAAATTTTTCAACGAAAATCTGATATGGGTTTTCGACGCCAAAGGGCAGGTGTTGCAGAGCCCCGAAAAAGAAGAATATCGTTTCGAACCCACCAGCTATCTGTCTGAAGTTTATCAAAGAAGCTCCAAGCTGATCGATGCGAAAGAGGGGCTGGTTGCATATCAGGACTTTTCCATTATTCCCGGAAAACCGTTTATCAGAGTGGTAATCAGCATACCGGCTCCCCTTTTACTCAAGGATTTTTCCACTCCCGTTCAATTTTTCTCCATAGTGCTGATATGCTCCCTGATTCTAGTGCTGATGGTCGCGCTATATGTATCGCGTTATCTCTCACAACCGATTATTGAGCTCGCTGATGCGGCGAACCGCCTGGCTGAAGGAGATCTAACGGCCAGGGTCGAAATTGAGACGACGGGCGAGGTTCAAACACTCGTCAACAGTTTCAACCAAATGACGAAAGAGTTGCAACAGACGATCCTGTTAAATGTTCGTCTGGACGAGGCCGCAAAACGGAAAGAAGAGCTCGAAGGAATAAACCGGGAACTTGAAGGGGCAAGGCAGACGCTTGCAGAGCGAGAGCAGAGATATCGGATGCTCACTGGAAATCTTCCGGGAATTGTCTATCGAATTGACCTCGAATCAAACAATGCTCTCACCTTTTTCAATGATATGCTTTATCCGATGACGGGTTATAGAGATAAAGACCTGAAGCAAGCAAAGGTCTGCGCTTTGGAGTCGATTGTCATTCAGGAAGATGGTGAAACTGTTGTTAAAAATGTCCAAAATTCGATTTCGAAAATGCAGCCTTTTGAAATTGAATATAGAGTGAAACATAAAGACGACGAAGTGCGACATTTTCTGGAACGCGGGAGACCGGTGTATGATTCAAACGGCGAACTCAGATATATCGATGGCGTAATACTGGATGTCACCGAACGGGAAGCGGCAGAAATCGAAAAGAGAAAACTCGAATCGCAACTCCAGCGCGCCCTGAAAATGGAGGCGGTGGGCACCCTTGCAGGCGGAGTGGCACATGATCTCAATAATATTCTGTCAGGCATTTCCAGTTATCCTGAATTGCTATTGCTGCAGATCCCAGAAGATAGTCCACTGAGAAAGGCGATATTGACAATCCAAAAGACAGGAGAGAAGGCCACTGCAGTGGTCAACGACCTGCTGACGCTCGCAAGAAGAGGAATCGCTGTTACGGAAGTCATCAATTTGAACGACATTGTCAGCGACTACCTGGAAAGCCCTGAGTTCGGAAAATTGAGATCGGATTATCCCGGTATCAATTTGTCGTAACTGTTCAGTTCCGCAGGGCACAGGAGTCTTGCTAACCCGGTTGCCATGTTTTATGTTAGCGGTCGTTTTTTGAAACTTCCTTCTCCCCAGCGACCTGTCTGATGGAAAAACCAGCGACGCT
>Ga0233437_1001039_pt1 | contig 54501 bp, 44 predicted proteins | sample SI_122_August201_FD_182714 | JGI IMG/M metagenome (GOLD analysis project Ga0233437, IMG submission 182714) | Seawater microbial communities from Saanich Inlet, British Columbia, Canada - SI_122_August2016_200_MG | ecosystem: Environmental > Aquatic > Marine > Inlet | place: Canada: British...
AAAAAATGAGGGATGAAAAAAGAAAAAAATTGCAGATTATGAGAGAATAGAGTAGCTTTTATTATTCTGTCGCTGGGGGATTTTGACCCGGCCACAGGTGGGGGATTTTAAAGTGGCCATCGGGGTTGCTGAACAAAACCGTTTTTGCGGTTCTAAGCAGTATTATCGCATCCATCAGTATAGACACATTCTTAATATAAAAAAGATCATAATTGAGCTTTTCTATGGCATCATCCATGTTAGCACCATACCGGTAGGATATCTGTGCCCAGCCTGTAATGCCCGGCTTTAAAATGAACCGTTCCGAATAAAATGGTATTTTTTTTTCAAGCTCATCCGTAAAGTGTTTCCTTTCCGGTCTCGGGCCCACCATACTCATTTTTCCTGTTAATACATCCCAGAGCTGAGGGAGTTCATCAATCCTGAATCTCCTGATTATTTTTCCCACTTTTGTGATCCGGGGATCATGGTTCTGTGCCCAGACCGGTCCGGACAGTTTTTCAGCATCCTCAACCATTGAACGAAATTTATGCATTTGAAATTCTTTTTTCTTCTGCCCTACCCTGTCCTGGGAAAAAAGAATCCGGCCCTTTGATTCCATTTTTATCAGAATACTGATAATCAACAGGATCGGCGACAGCAGGATCAACATGATTAAAGAAATAAAAATATCCTCGATGCGCTTTACCATGTTCGTCAATTTGGATTTTCTAAACCCTTCAGAAAATATAAGCCATGATGGTTTTATTTTGGTAACAAGAACCTTTCCTGTAAGCATCTCATAAAAAGAACTTCCTTCAATAACTTCTATTCCGGCAGTTCTGCATCGGATGAGCTCCTGGGTGGGGAAAAGGCCTCTTTGTTCCTTTAAAGCAACAACAACTTTATTGATGCCTGTTTCTTTGGCAAGAGAACAAAGATCCTGTTTTTCTGTTCTCACAATTATTTTTTCTGAAATATTGGCATTTAAGGCCTCTTCTTCAGAATCAGGGATCATCACACAAACAGAATAACCGCAATCGGGTTCATAGTCAATTTCTTTGAGTATATCAAAGGCAAGAGGGCTTGATCCCAAAAGAATAATATTCTGATTAAAAATCCCTTTTTTAATAATAAAGATATAAAGAAGTCTCCAGCCGATAATAAAGATTAGAACAAAACCAATGCTTAACATAAAAACCAACTGGTTAATAACAACAACAGGGATTGCCCAGTAAATCATGGCCAGCACAATTGAGGTAAAGCCCAAAGACTGGAAAAGCCTGATACTCACTTCAACAATGGTGGATGCAATTTTAAAATCATATAAATCGTTATAATAGAGACTGGACTGGCAGACGCATACCACTAAAAAAATTTTCAAGTATAAAGACAAATTAAATAAAAAAGGCTCGTGCTCTGTGAGAATAATCGTAGAAATAAGAAACGAACCAAAAATGACAAACCACTCAATGATAAAAAAAAGAATGTTCCGAATGGGAAAATATTGTTTCAGCAGCCTTAGCATAAAGGCCCTTTATTTTTTGCCATAACCGTATTTACCATAGCCATAACCATATCCATATCCGGCTCTCCTCCTGGCAAAATTATACACAACACCGAGAATTTTATCTCTTCCATAGATATCAATAAGATCCAGAACTTCTTTTTTCTTTACTTTCCCCTGTTTAATGACAATCACAATTCCATCAACCTGCCTTGATATGGCATTGGTTTCCGAAGTCAGATGGGGTGGCGGCGTATCAAATATAATATATCGATCACTGTATCTTAGCTTTATTTCATGGATAAGCTTTTTCATGCGATCTGATGATAAAAGCTCTGAAGGATTGGTCGGAATTTTTCCTGCCGGAAGAATGGTCAATTTATCCAGAAAGGTTTTAACTAGAAGAGAAAATAATGGTCTGCCCTCTGAAAGATATTCACTCAATCCCGGGGTCTCTCCCAGTCCAAACATTGGATGGATCGAGGGAGATCTCAGGTCGCAATCCAGTAAAAGTACGTATTCATCAATATTTTGAGCAATGCTGATGGCAAGGTTGGCTGCCACAAAGGATTTGCCTTCACTGGGTGAAAAACTTGTGATCATTATGCTTTTGGGCGGTTTACCTTTTTCAGGGAAAAGAATATTATTTTTTAACAGCCGGAATTGTTCAGCTTCAACAGATTGCGGGTCAAGACCGGTAACAAGAACCGGGTCAATATAATATGTTTCTATATCGTCATCTGCTGCTGTTGCTTTATGGGCAGGATCATCGAGTTCCGGCATGCTTTCATCAACAGACTCATCTTCATCAGATAACATTTCATCAATAAATTCATCCTCATCGGATAGCATTTCTTCAACAGAATCATCTTCATCGATAGGATCATCAATATCTGGAATGGTTTCATCGACAGGATCAGCCCCGGCTTCCTGTTTTGATTTGGTGTCTTTTTCTGATTTTCCTAATGACTTGAAAATATTTACCAATAGATCACTCCAATATTAAATATGAATAATCGTTTGAATGAAATTAAGGGTTTTATTAATACCTTTTAAATAACAAAAATAAAAAACTAAAAATATGGAAATTGCATAAATACAAACTATGGCAAACGCCGCCAATTCAATCCATCTTTTCCTGCCGGCTCCTGGTTTGTCCAGTGGTGGAATGGATGCCAGTATGGGCAACCCGATTTCTGTTTCAATCTGTTCTTCCCTTCTAAGGGTTGGATTTAAAAATTCAAGCAAAAAAATTACTCCGCCCCCAAACCCGAATCCAATGGCCAATGAAAGCATAAAAAGCATCCTGACATCAGGCTTAATCGGTTTTTCAGGAAGCCTTGCATAGTCAAGAATTCGGAATTGCTCTCCTTTTTGCTTTTTTTCCATATTCACGGCAAGCTCTGCTTCAAGACGTCTGGCAAGAAGAGAATTATAACTTTCTTTTATATTATTATAATCCCTTTGTATGGATTGAAGCTCCTGCTCTCTTTTGGGTGTATCTTCAACTTTTTTCTGATAAACCTGCATTGTTTTTTTAATCTGATGGATATTTGTTTTTAGATTTCTTATTTCATTTTCCATTTGCTTTAACGTAAATTCATGCTGGAACAACACTGTATTATTGGAAGATGGTACACTTGTGCTACCAGATCCCCGGTTTCCGCTGTTCTTTTCTTTTTCTACCTTTATTTTAAGATCGGCTACACTTTTTGTTAATTTAATAACTTCAGGGTGTTTGGGTGTATATTTTACCAAAAACTCATCCAATTGTCTTTTTTCCGACTCATATTGCTGTTCCAAAGGGGACAAAACCATCTGCCCGGCAAGTGTGCTTTCCTGCTGCATAGCTGTCCTGCCGGATTCCTCCATTTCCCTTAGCCTTGAAATCTGAGTTTTTAAAAGTGCGACATCGTTTTGAGTATCCCTGAGCGTATTTAAATCACTGGAATATTGTAGTTGAAGCCTGTCCAGCGTTCTTAAATTTGTTTCCAACTCACCGGGCAGTCCCCCCATATATTTTGCCCGGTATGTTGCAATTTCTTTTTCACGAACCTCAAGCTTAATCTTGATTTTTTCAAGTTCTGATTCAAGGAAGTTGCTGGTTCCAATAGCCTGTATTTCTCTGGCTTTAAGATTTTCATCCATAAAAAAACCAGCAAGCTTATTGGCTACTTTCATCACGATTTCAGGATTGTTCCCCGTAAAGGATACTGCAAACGCCTCGGTACTTTTATACCTGCTGCTGGTCTGTGTCACAACAACCCTTTTTCTCAGGCTGTTTATCTTATCTTCAGGATACATATTTTCATTATCTCTAAAAAGTCCGAATTGTTTGATGATCTTTTCAAGATTTGTTCTGCTTAATATCTGCTGGGAAATCGTGTTGATTCTTTGTTGAGGATCTGCTGTGACAATTGACTGAACATAATCTGTGGGAACCTTTTGAGGCTGTATCAGAATTGTTGTGGATGCCATGTAGGTTTTCGGCGCTTTAAGTGTATAAAAAAGGCCCGCAGTAAGCGCAATACAAACGGGGATAATAATCAGCCACCTGCGTCTTATTATGATTTCAAGTATCTGATCCGGTTTTAATGTTGCGGCCTGCTGTTGAAAGTCCATTATCCTAATATTTTCCAAATCTTGATTTTCTTAAAGCAAACTTAAAAAAGATACCATATCATTTCTTAAAAAGGCTTTCTTGCTAATGGGTTTCACACTTTTTCAAGATTTAACTCTTCCAAAAATTATTGAAAATCCAGCAAAATTTCTAATTTATAATCTTGGAGCAAAAATATTTCTACTATAGAATATAGAATTCATAAAAAATGTTTCTTCATAATTTTCATATTCTGGTTGAATAATGCCTAAAATTAAGATTAACTATTCATTGTTTGGACAAAAAAGCTATATTTTGGTCATAATTTAGGTATTTTTTTTCCTAAATTTGTGTATTTTATTTCATAATTTAATTGCTCCATCTTAACAAAGACTGCACTGCAGTGGATTTAATTGTATGGCACGCATATTGCTTTATTTAGATTCAAATGAAAAAGTTAATGAAAATAAATAATGATAAAAATGCAAATTTACACAAAACAAAGGAGCTGGACATGAAAAAATTTATTAGTGCAGGACTTTTATTTGGATTGATCTTTTTAATGGCAGGAAATGCCTGGGCTTTGCTGATTGATGAAGATGACATTGTTAAAATGGCAGTTAATCCCCATTCAAAATATCAACGAAACGTTTCTTCTGAACCTGCCGATTATAATGCTAAATATAAAATGTGGAATTACTCGCCTGGCACTCAAGATTGGAAGTTATACAATACATTCTGTCTTGAGAAAAGCATTACTTTCACGCCAGGAATAGAATATTATGTTGATTCTATCTCTGATTACGCAATCAGTGGGGGCCCTAATAAAAATTATGATCCAAATAATCTTGGGGACCTGATTTCAGATCAAACCAAATGGCTGTATGCTTCATATTTTTCCGGTGCATTTACAACTCTTGCTTCTAATGGTGGTACGTATTTAGATATTAATCAAACAGATAGTTCTGGAAATTATGTTGCTGTTAATAGTACTGATGGTACTTATGTTAAAAATTTAGTTCAGAATGCTATTTGGTATTTGGAAGATGAAGACGATGCACTCATTGGCGAATGGGAATTCTTTGTTAATAGCCTTGACTATAACACCAATGACTTCAGTATATTAGCAAACTGGGATATAAAAGCTGCTAACTTAGCAAAAAAAGATATTAATGGGAATGTAATAGATGTTCAAAGCCAGCTAGTTGGTGGTCTCAACCCAGTTCCAGAACCTGCCACCATGGTTCTTTTTGGAGTAGGTCTCCTTGGTATCGCAGGCATGGGAAGAAAAAGAACAAAAAAATAAACATTTTTAATCTTAATACACAATCAAAGCAGGGCTTTATAAAGCCCTGCTTTTTTTATTTTGGGAAACCAATTAAAAAATCTATCCTCTTTAAGTTCTATAAACCAGCTCCCTTTCATCTTGTATTTCATAATTTTATATACAATTGATATTTTAGAATTCTGACCCAGATTAAATATCAAAATGTCAATTCAAGATCTTTAATTGACATTTTGATGTTCCGGGTTTATTTTTTCGGTCATGAAAACTCCAGAAAAAATATACCTTAAAGATTACACACCACCGGCATTTTTTGTTGATCAGGCAGATTTGACTTTTGAGATCAAAGAAGATCTGACCCAAGTAAACTCCAGACTGAAAATCAGAAAGAATCAATCCATTACTGATAAAAGCACCCCCCTTGTTCTGGATATGGATGAATTTGAAATTATTTCAGTCATTGCAGGCGGTATGGTTTTGCTGCCCCATGAATATACAGCTCATGATGGTTTATTTAAAATAGCAAACACTCCTGATGCGTTTGAACTTGAGATTACAAATATTTTAAGACCCCATGAAAATACCAGCCTTGAAGGATTGTATCAATCCGGGACTATCTTGTGTACCCAATGCGAAGCCCAGGGGTTTCGCAAGATAACCCCTTTTCCGGATCGTCCTGATGTTATGGCCAGATATTCATGCACAATCATTGCCGATAAAACCAAGTATCCTGTTTTGCTTTCCAACGGCAATCTGGTTGATTATAAAGAACTTGACAACAACAGGCATTTTGTCAGGTGGGAAGATCCGTTTAAAAAACCAAGTTATCTGTTTGCCCTTGTTGCAGGGGATATAGATCACATTGAGGACACGTTTACAACACGATCAGGAAGAATTGTTGATTTAAAAATCTTTTCTGAACGAGAGAATATTGATAAATGCTATCATGCCATGACGTCTTTAAAACAGGCCATGGAATGGGATGAAAACCGATTCGGTCTTGAATATGATCTGGATCTTTATCAGATAGTGGCCATCAATGATTTTAATGCAGGGGCCATGGAAAACAAAGGCTTGAATATCTTTAATTCCAAATATGTTCTTGCAGATCCTTTGACAGCTACTGATGAAGATTTTATGAATATTCAAGGGGTGATCGGCCATGAGTATTTCCATAACTGGACCGGGAACAGGGTAACCCTTAAGAACTGGTTCCAGTTAAGTCTGAAAGAAGGGTTAACCGTGTTCAGAGACCAGGAATTTTCTTCTGACTTAAATTCAAGGGCGGTTAAGAGGATTTCAAATGTTAAAAATTTAAGAGGACAGCAATTTCCTGAAGATGCAGGTCCCATGACCCATCCTGTTATGCCTGATTCTTATATAAAAATGGATAATTTTTATACCATGACGGTTTATGAAAAAGGATCCGAGCTTGTCAGGATGATCCATCAATTGATAGGGGAGCAAAATTTTAAGCAGGGAATTGACCTCTACTTTGAAAAGTTTGACGGGATGGCGGTTACTATAGAAGATTTTATCGGGGTGATGGAAAAAGCTTCGACCAGGGATCTTGAACAATTCAAACTGTGGTATTTTCAATCCGGTACCCCAATCGTCACAATGATCAGATCATATAACCCTGAAATTCAACAGCTTGAAATCACCTTTCAGCAAAAGACTCTCCCCGATAGAAACCAGGAGATCAAAAAACCTCTTCATATTCCAATCAAGTTTGAGATACTGAATGCTGAAGGGAAAAACATAACACCTGTTAACAAAAAACTGCTTGAACTTCGGAAAGAAAAAGAAAGTTTTGTTTTTAAAAACATCCCTGAAAAAAGCGTTCCTTCAATATTCAGACAATTTTCAGCCCCCGTAAAGATTCAAACCGATTTAACTGATGAAGAGCTATCTTTTCTCATGGCAAATGATACAGATGAGTTCAGTCGGTGGGACGCAGCTCAGAATTTATTTGTCAAAGAACTCAAACTAATAATCAATGCCATTCAAAGCAGAAAAAATTTATCTGTTTCAAAAGGCCTGGTGGCAGCATTTAAAAAGGCTTTAACAGACCCAACCCGGGATCGCGCATGTTTAGCAAAAACCCTTTCTCTGCCGATGGAGACGGAAATCAAAAATCATTTTGATCTTGTTGATGTCAATGCCATCAACACGGCCCGGCTGTTTTTAAAACAAACAATTGCAGGGCAGATGAAAGATCAGTTTTTGAATATTATTGATCTTTGCTCTAAATCAGATCCTTTGAGCATATCCCATGGGGCAATGGCGGACAGAAGTCTGAAAAATTTATGTCTGTCATACCTGGGCAGTTTAAAAGAACCGGAAAACACCATGGTTATCTGGGACCATTATGAATCTGCTAAAAATATGACTGATGAACTTGCCTGTTTTAAAATTCTGTCGGAGATTGATCCTGACATCAAACAAAAGACCGTTGAAAAATTTTATGCCAAATGGAAGCTTGACAAACTGGTTCTGGATAAATGGTTCGCCGTGCAGGCTGCCTCCCCTCTTCCCGATACTCTGGAAATTGTAAAATCTCTTACGGGCCATCATGATTTTTCAATCAAAAATCCCAATAAGGTAAGATCTTTGATTTATATGTTTGCCATGCAGAATCCCATCAATTTTCATCAAAAAAATGGAGCTGGTTACACGTTTGTTGCCGATCAAATTATTTTACTGGATCAAATAAACCATATGGTGGCCGCCAGATTATCTTCATGTTTTAATCTCTGGAAAAAATATGATGATCATAGAAAGGCTTTAATGCAAAAAGAGCTTGAACGGATTCTGTCCACCCAAACGCTTTCCAAGAATGTTTATGAGATTATTTCACGGGCGCTTGCATAAATAAAGATTTGTACAAAAAAAATGTAATTGTTCAGCCTGTTAAAAAAGGTATCCCCAAAGCCCTGTCTGATGGATATTTTAAGGAGGTTAAGCGTTTAGCATCGAAACAAATATCCACCAGACAGGGCGGTTTCAAGCGTAAAAGCTGAATAATTACAAAATAATCATTGCACTCTTTCTCTTCCGATTCCATGGTATTCAAACCCGGCTTCGGAAACTTCCATCGGGTCATATTGATTTCTGCCGTCAAATATAATGCGTTGCCTCATGGTATCTGCCATCAGTTTAAAGTCCGGCTGACGAAAAGCCTTCCATTCTGTAACCAGGATTAAGGCATCTGTATTTTCAATGGCTCGATAAAGACTCGCTTCTAATTTCAGTTTGTCCTTTGAAAACCATTTTTCAGGAAATTCTTTAAGTGCCTGATTCATGGCAACGGGATCAAAGGCTTTAATTATAGCGCCTGCATCTATCAATTCTTTTAGAATCACGGCTGATGATGATTCTCTGATATCATCTGTACCCGGTTTAAAGGAAAGCCCCCACATGCAAAAAATCTTTCCGGTAAGATCCTGTCCAAATTTTTTAATGATTTTATCAGACAATACCTGTTTTTGCAGATTATTTCTCTTTTCAACTGCATTGAGCAGTTCAGGTAAAAACCCCTGGTCTTTACTTGTTTTAATAAGCGCTTTTACATCTTTTGGAAAACATGAACCGCCATAACCACATCCAGGATAAATAAAAGAATATCCTATTCTTGCATCAGATCCGATTCCTTTTCTGACATTCTCAACATCCACACCCAGCCTTTCACAGATATTGGATATCTCATTCATAAAGGATATTTTGGTTGCAAGCATTGAATTTGCAGCATATTTTGTCATTTCCGCATCACGAACATTCATGGATATGATTTTTTCTCTGTTTCGCGAAAAAGGTGCATAAAGACGTCTCATCTGCTCTGCAGCACGTTTTGAGTCTACCCCGATAATAATGCGGTCTGGTTTGAGAAAATCATTGACTGCAGCGCCTTCCTTTAAAAATTCAGGGTTGCTGACCACATCATACTCAATATTAACCCCCCTTTTTGAAAGTTCTGCCTGGATGGTTGATTTAACCTTATCGGCTGTTCCAACAGGGACAGTAGATTTATCTATAATCACTGAATACTCGTTAATATTCTGGCCAATTTCTTTAGCAACCTGTAATACAAATTGCAAATCTGCCGAACCATCTTCTCCAGGAGGCGTGCCAACTGCAATAAAAAAAATATTAGAATGTTCAGAGGCCTGTTCAAGGCTTGTGGAAAAATTTAAGGTTCCCTCCTTATAATTTTGAATGACAAGATTTTCAAGTCCGGGTTCATATATGGGTAGTATCCCTTTTTTAAGGTTATCTATTTTTACCTGATCTATGTCGACACAGGTAACTGTGCTTCCCATCTCTGCAAAACATGCCCCTGTTACAAGCCCGACATAACCGGTTCCAATAATAGTGAGTTTCATCTGCGGTCCCTATCTTTATAAAATAATTTGTAATTAGTGTTTGAACGAAAACTCACCCATCTGCTGCGTTGCTGCAAAACTCTGCCAAGTTTTAAAACTGGCCTCATGTACAACAGTACACTCCGGTTTCAGAGTTTCTTGCGTCTTGCATATGGGCAACTCTTCGCCCAAACATTTGTTTTCGGTCAGGCACTAATTATACTTGCTGTTTACAACCGCCAGAAATTAATTCCTAATTTTCTGGCATCCTCTGGTTCAAAAATTGATTTAACATCGATCAGACAGCCGTTTGTCAGAAGCATGTCTTTAAATTCTGAAAGTGATTTTTCAACATACGCTTTATGGGGTACGGCAATTATCAGGGCTGAGAGATCTTTTAAATCCTCCCATTTGCATAGATTTACATTATAATATTCCAGGGCCTCTCTGGGATCGGAAATCGCATCATGAACCAGGACATTTGTTCCATAGGAATGAAGCTCTTCAATGATATCAACCACTCTGGTATTTCTCAAATCCGGGCAGTCTTCTTTAAAGGTCAAACCTAAGACCCCGACTTTTGAATCCTTTATGCTAAGGCCCTGAGTAATCATCATTTTAATGGTTTTTTCAACCACAAACCGACCCATATTATCATTTATTCTCCTGCCGGATAAAATGATCTGGGGGTGATACCCTTCTGATTCAGCCTTAAAGGTTAAATAGTATGGATCAACACCAATACAGTGACCGCCCACAAGCCCTGGCTGAAAAGGAAGAAAATTCCATTTGGAACCGGCGGCTTCAAGCACATTTTTTGTATCAATGCCGAATTTATCAAAAATAAGTGCAAGCTCATTCATTAAGGCGATATTCAAATCTCTCTGCGTATTTTCAATCACTTTGGCAGCTTCTGCTTCTTTTATAGTCAGGGTTCTGTGGACCCCGGCCTCAATGATGGTTTCATAAAGTTCTGCCACTTTATCACAGGTATTTTCATTATCTCCTGAAACCACTTTTATAATCCTGGACAGCGTGTGTTCTTTATCTCCCGGGTTGATTCTTTCCGGAGAGTATCCAACATTAAAATCCTTTTTCCATTCATATCCTGACACTTTTTCTAAAATAGGGACGCAGACTTCTTCAGTAACACCGGGATACACAGTAGATTCAAAGATAACAACAACCCCTTTTTTCATATATTTACCGACAGTTTCAGAAGAACTTTCAATATATTTCAAATCAGGACGTCTGGCTTTATCTATTGGTGTGGGAACTGCCACAATAATATAATCTGCATCTGAAATTTTCTGGGGATCAGATGTTGGAAAAAAATATTGGGCTCGTTCAAATTCATTTTTTGAAACTTCACCTGTAGGATCTTCAAACTTTTTGCAATTTTTAATAATACTGTCTTTCAGATCAAAACCTGTTGTATGAAATTTTGCACCAAAATGAACTGCCAGCGGCAAACCAACATAACCTAATCCGATAACTGCAATTTGTGTTTTCTTATCCATGTTAACCTTTCTCTTCTATTTAGTATTTGAACGAAAACTCACCCATCTACTGCGTTGCTGCAAAAGTTTGAAATCCTCATGTACAATAGTACACTCCGGTTTCAAACTTTCTTGCGCCTTGTATATGGGCAATTTTTCGCCCAAATACGGGTTTCCAGTCAGACACTATTTATAATATTTCTTATACCATTTAACAAAATTGTTTATTCCATCCACTATGGAAGTAGACGGTTTAAAACCCGTATCCTTTATCAGATCATTTACATCTGCATAGGTTGCAGGGACATCTCCCGGCTGTAATGGCAAATATTCCTTAACGGCTTTTTTACCGATGGCATTTTCAATGGCTTCAATAAATGCCATAAGTGCAACGGGTTGATTGTTGCCTATATTATAGAGTTTATATGGGACACAACTGGTCGATGGGTTGGGTGTATCAGATGTCCAGTCCGGATCTGCCTCTGGAATATTGTTCATTACCCTTACAACGCCTTCTACAATATCATCAATATAGGTAAAATCCCTCTGCATATCCCCGTTATTAAACACCTTAATAGGTTCATTGTTTAAAATGGCCTTTGTAAAAAGAAAAAGGGCCATATCCGGTCTTCCCCAGGGGCCGTAAACGGTGAAGAACCTGAGACCGGTTGTAGGGAGCTTGTATAAATAGCTGTAAGTATGGGCCATGAGTTCATTGGCTTTTTTGGAAGCTGCATAAAGACTTATGGGATGATCTACATTATGCCGGACTGAAAACGGCATATGGGTATTCAACCCATAGACAGAACTGCTGGAAGCATAGACAAGGTGTTTTACACCTGAATGGCGGCAGCCTTCAAGAATATTTCCAAACCCCACAAGGTTACTGTCAATATAAGATGCAGGATTTTCAATGCTGTGGCGAACCCCTGCCTGGGCCGCAAGATTAATTACATAATCAAATGAATACATCTCAAATAGATTTTTTATTTTTTCCCTGTCAGCAAGATCTCCTAAAATAAATTTAAACCCTGCCTGTTTTCCGATAATGGATAACCGGGTTTTTTTCAGGTTTACATCATAGTAATCATTTAAATTATCAATACCATAAACTTCATGTCCTTTTTTGAGCAGACGGTCTGACAAATTAAACCCAATAAACCCTGCAGCTCCTGTAACAAGAATTTTCATAATGGTCCTTTATCATTTCAATTTTGAAAATAAGTTTGCCTGCCGGAATATACAGATTTTCTCAATTCCCGGATTGTAGCCGCACTTGTTTTTTTGGATTTGTTTAGCATGAAACAGGGGCCAAAAACAATGAAAATCATCGGAACGAAGAAATTCATGAGCACTTTACGAAGTTTATCGTAAACATGCTAATAAATAATTTTGCAAAAAATTATTAATAATTTAGAAATTCAGATACAAAAATTGATCTTAGAACTTTGGATAATAATTACGGTAATTCAGAATATATCGGAGAACTGCTCCATTTGCTGATTCTCTCCCAGCCATATCGGTCTTCCCATCCTCTTCTTCGATCTTTAATTTTGAATTTTTTTCTGCCTTCACTTCCTGGATATCCAGGCCCCATATTAATAATTCGTCTGTCCACCGGGGATCTGCGATCTATCTGAGCCCTTTTTGCATAAACACTTTTTGCCTGCCTCATTTTTTCCTCCATAGCTGGAAGGAAAATTGTAAGGTTGAAATTTTGATGTCTACAATTTGATTTCCATTTTAGAACATAAATTATCAACCTATCAATTTTCCCTGGCTTTGCCTCTTTAATCTTGATATTTAAAGGAAACTCGTAAATTTGTTCTGAATTGGGCAGGTTTCCCTTTCTCAATTTTAATATCAAGTTTCATTACTTCTGCGATTCTTAAATCTCTTAATGATTGTGATGCACGATCAATGGCACCGGTGGCTGCATCTTCCCAGGATGTTGTACTGCTTCCTACAAGATCAATAATTTTGTATACGCTCTCACTCATGGGTCCCCTCCTGTAATAAAGTTTAAAAATTGAAGTTGAGATGAATTTGAAATCAGGTTGTTTGTGCAGCGTCAGAAAAGTTGTTCAGAATATTACAATTATAGAATAATAATAAAAATTGTCAAATGGTTTTTATGTGTAACCTGATCAGCGTCAGCAATAATACCCGCCTCAAAAAAAATATTTGTCGTCGATCAGTAACATTCAGTTTAAGGAAAATTTAGTTTTTCAAGAATAAGACCATAAAACAGTTTTAATTTTGAGGAAAAAATCCATCCCAAATGGGTCGAACACTGATTACAGATTCCTATCTGCCATGAGAACCCTAAAAACCATGAAAATTCTGTTGAGGCTATTGAGCTTTCAATACAACCTTTTGCATCGCTGAAACAGCCTATCTCAAAAATCAGGCCATGGGGATTTGCAAAGGCATGATGAAATGAATTATTTACAATAATCTGCCTTGATTGCTCTGTGATATGATTGCTGCAAACAATACAGGTAATAATTTCATCCTCTTTGGATATTGCCTGGCTTTTTTTCTTCGTTAATAAATCACTATATTGTTTACAAACCACATTCATTGCAATTACCCTTTGGATAAATTATTGCTCTTTTTCTATGTAATAAAGGGTTGCCCCCACAGGAGCAAAAGATAAAAAAAGGATATTGAATCCAGGTATAAGAAAAAGCAGGCCAAATCCGACATGAAACATTAAATTATTTCTTAAAAATTTCATTCTTATACCAAATGGTTCCATCCTTCTTGCAGGTACCAGGTCTGTATTGTCCCAGGCCAGAAATACAGCAGCAGCTAATGAAGAAAGGATAATTATAACAGGACTTATGGGAGTCATCAGTCCCAGCACCATAATGATTAAAGAAATCAACACAGGAATAATAGCCCTGGGTATTTCCTGTTTAATCAGATAAATAAAAAAACTGATCCATGATCCTTGTTCAAACGGCACTTCTTTTCCCAATATAATTTTCTCAGTTATTCTTGACATGTAATCCATTATAAAAACGCAGAAAAATAATTGGGCTATCAAATAAGAAATAACCATGGCAATAACTGCAAGAAAAATAGATAAACACCATGAAACTGCTTTCCATAGATATATAAGCCACCCTGATTCCGGCATTTTCCAGATCATTAATAAAATTTCATCATGCCAGTATAAAATCAAACCGGATAAAACAAGGGTAAAAAATAAAACAATGAAAAATCGCAATATCCCAAGCATTAAAAGTTTCGGGGTTTTTAAAGCCAGTATCAGCCCTTTTATATTATATTTTATACCATCATATAAATCCATCTTAACCTTTCTATACTTTTGAATCAGGGATGCATTTGATCCAATAAGTTATGTCTTCTGAAAACTCTTTATAGGAAACGTTTGTCCTTTGAGTAATGAGATTTTCTTCAAGCCCAAACACTTTTTTATAACAATCAAAAAACCTTAAGTTGCCTGGGTTACCTAATTCTTCCATATTCTTTATTTTACCAATACTCTGCCAGATGGTTCTGGTATCACTTGTTATATAGGCATCCTTTAATATGTCCATTATCGTCCCGCGCATGTGAATCCCATTCTTTAAGCCGCTGCTTTCAAGCCTGGATGCTGTATTTACGGACTTTCCAATGGCTGTTACTATTTTTCTTTTCAGGCTTCCCAAAGGACCGATCAATGCTGTACCCATTTCCATTCCTGCTCTGAAACTGAGATCAATTTTTGCAGTATTGATCAAATCTTTCACCCTTCCGGTCTTATCCATGGTGTGGTGACCCGTTTTTAACAAATGAATCTCTCGAAAAATATCGGTCAGAGTAAAGATAATCAGCATGATCCTTTCCTGAGTATCCATGGAATATCTTAGTTTTTTATCGTCAAATGGAGATGCATTTTCCAGGAACACACAATCTCCCATAAAATTATCTACCCTGCATGAATACTTATTAGCATTATTGGCCGTAATCTGATGACACAGATTCAGGACATAAAAATAATCCCTGGGATTTAACTTTTTTCTTATTATAGCTGATCCTACCATATCGATAAAAGCATAAACACCATCTATAATATTAGCAGGTTCCATATTTAACTGGTCTTCGTTTACAGCACCCACAGCTCTTAAGTATTCTTTCTGGGCATTCAATTGAACTTCCTTGTTTTTTAATTGCAGAGCTGTCTTTCTAAGACTTTTTTCTTTCCTCCAAATTATATGAGCGGCCTGTCTCCCTCTGGCAAGACCAATATATGCAAGAGATGCCATCTCAATGGCTGAGATTAAAATATTTAATCTTCTTTTAAGTTCAATTTCCTGGGTGAACCTGCCTTTTATTTTTTTTAACAAAGTTTCATTGATCGTATTAAAAACAATTGCACCATAATCCGGAATATAGGCGGAAACAAAATTTTTGGCTTTGAACTGTTTAACAATGGCATTGTTAATTTTTAAATCCTGCAATGATTTAAAAACATCACCATTATAGGAAAGGATTGATACATTTGAATGGGTTTCACCTGTATTTAATAAATCAGGAATATTATCAATAACGAGAATTTTAATTCCTTTTGCATAGAAATCTTTATGTTTTCTTAAGACAAAAGAAATGATGCCATCGGTTTCTTCTTTTTCACCAAATTGCGTATCTTTATACAGTCTGACAGGTGAAAGCCCTTTAGATCTAACTATGAATGTTCCAAAATACTTCAAAACAAAGCCGTTAAAACCCTGTCCATTAAATTTATGCATAACACCCCTGTCCCATTTGTCAGGAGGTAAAAATTTAAAATAGGTTTTATTGGTTCCCAGAACCAGGCCCACTTGTCTGGCATTCATTAATCTAAATGAAAAACTCAAAAGGCGATCTAAAGTATTTTTTTTCTTAAAGACAATGCGTTCAAATTTATCTAAATCAGGCAATTCGTGTTTCATTTTTGGAATATGAGCTTAAAAAGTTGTCCGTACTGATGTTATCACTATCAGTCTTATAATAAAGATTTTGGAATATAGAGATTTCTTTTGTTTTAAATGAGATCAAAGAACCGATAAAAAAGATATGATAAATGCGATAAACATTATCAGAAACAATCTTCAACAATTTGTCTTTTTGTCTTTCCATCCTTATTATCCAATCATTTAAGGTCTTTACATAATGAGTCCTGTAATTTTCAGCATTCAGCAGTTCAAAACCAGAAGACGAGGCCATGTTCACAAGATCATGCTCAAACATGAGCTCACCGCCTGGGAACATGAATTTATCCAGAAATGAATTTTCATATCCTTTTTTTCTATCTGTATTTGTTGTAATTGTATGCTGCATAAAAAGGCCGCCTTTTTTAAGGCATTTATGAACAATTTTAAAAAAATTCTTCATATTGGCTTTTCCAACATGTTCTGACATTCCAACACATGAAATTTTATTGAAACTCTCCGTACCAAGGTCCCTGTAATTTAAAATTTTTATATTTATTTTTTGTGAAAGTCCTTCGGCTTTTACCCAGTTTTCAGCATATTCTTTTTGTTCGGAACTTAAGGTAATCCCTGTTACATCAACATCATAATGCTTAGCTGCATAAACCGCAAAATTTCCCCATCCACACCCTATGTCGAGAAGATTATCACCCTTTTTAAGACGTAACTTCCTGCAGATAATATCCATTTTTTCATTTTGAGCTTCATCCATGCTTGCTTTTTCACTTGTATAATATCCACAGGTGTATCCCATAGTCTGCCCTAAAAACAATCGATAAAAATCACATGGAACATTGTAATGATATTCAATATTTTCTTTTTCTTTTTTTCTTGCTTTCACAAAAAAATTGGAAAACAATGTCAGCATCCCCTTTCTTTGATCCATGTTGAGCAATTTATCGCAAATAAGCTCATAAAGTTCTCTTATGCTGCCGGATATATCAAAATATCCTTTTACATAGGCTTCACCAAGGGAAAATGCATTCGGAGAAATTAATGCTTTAAAAAATTTGCGGTCTTTAATTAAAATTTTGTGTTTGATGTCCTGCTGGGCCGTGGAATATTTATGACCGTTTGTATCAATAATTTCAATAGGGATCATTTCCCGGCGAAGCGTTTGGATAAATTTTTTTAGAAAAAAAGATTCTTTTTTGATAAGAGCTTTCATAATTTCACCTCACATAGAAGATTGAGATTATAAAAAAACAATTTTATACTAGATTTATAGATTTAGCTCATTATAATAAATCTTTTAAAAAAATAAAGGTTTATCTTAAAAAATAAGTGATTATTTAGCTCTTACGCTTGAAACCGCCCTGTCTGATGGATATTTGTTTCGATGCTAAACGCTTAGGGCCCACTCAAAAATAACTTTACATTTTGGAAGCCGATTCATCCTGCCCGGCAGCGTTGTGAAAACACGACATATACTTGATATGCCTTAATTTCCACGCCTTGCCGGACAGGCGACTCAACTTAAAAAAATTGGTAATTAATTTTTGAGTGGACCCTTAACCTCCTGCAAATATCCATCAGACAGGGCTTTGGAGATAACTTTTTTTAAGGGGCTGAACAATTACAAAAATAATAATATTTTTTATTGTTTTTTTATTGTTAAGCGACGGATTTGAGAATGTTGCGGGTTTCCAAAAGGGCTTTGGAAATATTATTTCTTTTTCTTCCCAATTGAATTTTAATGCTGTCTTTTTTAATAAATTTAAAAAGGGCTATACCTTTTAAATCTTTATTTAAAGAATGCAATGGCTTTTTTCTGTGTTTTTCAGAAAAACAAAGGGTCAGGGTGTTGGGTGTTATATCAAGGCGTTGAACCCCTGCCTTGATGCAATAAACCCTCAGCATGATTTTTAAGAGCATATTTTCCGCTTCTCTGGGTAGTTTGCCATATCTGTCCATCAGCTCTTTTTTCATGTCTGATATATCTGAAACCCGTGTAATCCTTGACAATCTTCTGTATAAGGTTAATCGTTGTTCAACCGATTCTATATACCCATCTGGAAAGCCCGAGGACATGGATGCATTAATTTCAGGCTCCAAAGGTTCAACGATTTCTTCACCTTTCAGGTCATGAACCGCCTGATCTAAAAGTTTTAAAAACATGTCATACCCCACTGCTGCTATATGACCGGATTGAGAAGCACCAAGGGCAGTTCCGGCACCCCTTATCTGCAGGTCTTTCATGGCAATTTGGAACCCAGAGCCAAGATCTTTATACTCCATCAATGCAGACAGCCTTTTCTTTGCATCCTTTGTCAATGTGTTTTCATCGGAAATAAACAGATATGCATAAGCCTGATGATCACCACGCCCAATCCGGCCTCTTAACTGATAGATTTGAGAAAGTCCGAACCGTTCAGCCTTGTTGATAATCATTGTGTTTGCTGAAGGGATATCAAGACCTGATTCAATGATTGTTGTACAGACTAAAACATCAATTTCAAAATTAACAAACTTGAGCATTACCTTTTCAAGCTCTGTTTCCGAAAGTCTGCCATGGGCCACACCTATTTTGGCCTCTGGAACCAGTTTTTCTAAATTATGTGCAGCTTTAAAAATGGTCTTGATATTATTATGGACAAAAAATATCTGGCCCTTTCGTGACAATTCTCTTTTAATGGCATCTTTTGCAATGGGGTCTTCATATTTTGAAATATATGATATTATGGGCTGTCTGTCTGCAGGAGGAGTTGTGATCAAAGAAATATCCCGCATACCCGTAAGTGACATATGAAGTGTCCTGGGAATGGGAGTTGCCGTCAATGCCAGAACATCCACGTAACTTCTCTTCTTTTTCAATGCTTCTTTATGTTTCACGCCAAAGCGTTGTTCCTCATCAATCACCAAAAGGCCCAAAGATTTAAAATCAACATCTTTTTGTAAAAGCCTGTGAGTTCCAATTACAATATCCACTTTGCCTGAACTGATTGCCTTGAGTATTTTTGTCTGTTCTTTTCGTGTTCGAAACCTTGATAAACATTCAATATTAACAGGATATTGAGCAAATCTCTCCCTGAAAGTTGAAAGATGCTGTTCTGCCAGTATAGTTGTAGGCACAACAATAGCCACCTGCTTTCCATCATTTACCCCTTTAAAAGCAGCCCTGATGGCCACTTCTGTTTTACCATATCCCACATCACCGCATACCAGACGATCCATTGGAATACTGGATTCCATGTCCAGATGAACATCATCGATGGCTTTTAACTGATCACGGGTTTCGTCATAGGGGAAAGCTGCTTCAAAGTCATTATAATAATTATCCGGTCTGGAAAATGAGAACCCCTTATTGACTTTTCTTTTTGCATACAGGTTTAAAAGATCAGCCGCCAGTTTCTCAACTTCTTCTTTTGCTTTGGCCTTTGATTTTATCCAGGCTTTAGAACCGATTTTATCAAGAATTGGTTTATAGCCATCCACCCCTATATACTTGCCGATCATCTCAATTCGATCAACAGGCAAATATAATTTATCCTTATCCAAATATTGAATAAGGATAAAGTCCTGGGAAATATTACCAACCTTTAAACTGCACAATCCTTCAAATTGCCCAACGCCATGATCAATGTGAACAACAATATCGCCATTTTTCAGTTCTTCCGGCGTTATGAATTTGGTTTTTAAATCTCTTCTGGCTTTTCTCTGCCTGCGAATTCTTTTTTTACCGAAAATTTCATTTTCAGTTACAAGGGCCAGACTCTCTTCTTTAAAAATAAACCCTGAAGATAATGCTCCGAACAAATAATAAATCCCGGGTTTCTGTTCAATAGCTTCTTTGAAGGTGCTGCACTTCACAGGCTCAATGCCGTAAGGTTGCAGCAACGAAAGCAGCCTTTTTGATTGTGATTCCTGACTTAAGACACAAAGGACTATTCTTTTATGAGCCCTGTGATCTTTAAACCAGTCAACCAGTGGGGTTAAAGGATTTTCTTTTGTCCCCTCTCTTTTCAATGATGAAGACAAATCCGCATTATCCTGAAATTCAAATGGAAGTTGTTTTACTTGTTTTTCATGTGAAGGGTAATTTGTCATGTCAAAGGATTCAAAAGAAATTTGATTTTTGGATTTAATAATAGACTTTATTTTATCCCATTTCAAATAAATGGAATCAGGTTCAACACAAAGCCTGTTTTCCGCAGAAGTGGTTTTATAATTTATAAAGGCTTTGCTCTCAAAATCTATTGCACCGGCTTCAAGGTCACCTGGGGAATCCATCACCAAAATAGTATCTTCAGGAATATAGTCAAAAAAAGTGTCTAATTTTTCATAAACTATGGACAGCATGCTTTCAACTCCCGGGAACCTTCCAAATTCACGGGTTTCATTCACATATTCCCTGGTTTTTGATGCCGCAAGTCCGGCAAGGGTTCCTGCCTGCCTGAGGCGGGCCATGATGTGGGGCAGGTTCTCTTTGGCCAATATGGCTTCTGTTGCAGGGATAATTATTATTTCGTAAATTTCTTTTATCCCTCTCTGGGTAAAGACGGAAAAATACCGGATGGATTCTACCAGATCTCCAAAAAATTCAATGCGGACCGGATATTTTTCTCCAGGAGAAAAAACATCCAGGATACCACCACGGACAGAATACTCTCCCGGATCTTCCACAAGAGATGTTTTGTTATACCCGCCTGATTCAAGTTTCAAGATCAGGATATCCCTGTCAATTTCCTCGTTAGCAATGACCAGTTCGGCAAAACCAGTCAAATTTTTTCTTGGAATCAATTTTTGTAATATAGTGTCCACAACCGTTACAATAATTAAAGGTTGGGAACCTGAATTCATGATTTTTGATAAAGCTGCAAGCCTGTTGGTAGAAGTTTCTTTATGGTAGGCCAGGGATTTGAAAGGCAGAATATGATATCCTGGGAAAAAAACAATTTTATCTTTTTTATCCGGTAGAAAAAAAAATAATTCATCTAAAAAAGAGTGTGCTTTTTTTGTATCCCTTAAAACAACAAGGATTGAAACATCTGAAGCACTATACCAATTAGAAGTCATATAGGCTTTATGTGACCCTTCTGCCGGTGTAATTACCACAGAACTGCCATGGTGCTGAACATCTTTGATTAAATGCTTGGACATATTTACCTGAACATGCTTGATTGGATGGGTATAAAATTTGTTTTAACCTGAAGGTCACTCGTATAAATCATGGTCCTGATTTAAAGCAAGTTTTGAAAAGAATCAAGAAAAATCAAAATTAATTTATTTGAACTTATTTGCCAGACCATTGTCAATTACATAGATACACGCCTCATTGGCCCCCTGGGTTGTATATCCGAATTTTGTTGAAAGGTTGTTCAACAAAAATTTTACATCTTTTTTAATCCGTTTGTCATGAGCCTTAAATTTATCCGTCTCAAAATCTTTGATGGCATTCCTGAAATTTTCATTTTCAATAAAAGGTTCCAGCACTCTTTTTTTTAAGTTGTGAACATATCGCTCATATAAAGATTCAAACAATCTGGTTTCTGTTATATTTTTTCCTTCAATCATTATTTCATGAGTAAGGGTCAGGGTGGTAAACTCTTTTAAAACATCATTCCGGATCTCTTGCCTTTTTTTGATTTCCGCATTCTCAGAAAGAAGCCTATTTTCAATGCTTTCAAGGAAAGCTTCGGTCACGTGGATCTTTTCTTTTGTAAAAATACACTTAACAATTGAATCAAGGTCATGGGTTACAGCAGAAATATAATTTTTAATATCTTTGGCAATCTGGTCCTCGTTATAATAGTATAATGATTCTTTCACCTGTTGAAGGATACTGTAGTCATACATTCTTAACAAAGATTCCAGAAACTCTCCAGAAATCAAACTTTTGGGCTGATCATAAAGCTTGCTGAAAAAAGTACACAAATCCGGCATATTGATCAGCCGGTCTTCTTTTGCATATTTTGAATAAAACTGATCAAATATTTTAATCGCATCCCTGCCTGACAGACCTTCTTTTCCGTAAATTTCAGACTCGGCAATAATTTTTTTGAACATATTATTGTCCAGGGATTTAACATCATCTTCTACCAGCCATTTAGGAACATTGCCTGAAAACAATTCCATTTTTAACAACAGGAGCTGGGCATCACAAAAATTTTTATATTTTAAAGGATCTTTTATCCACTGGTCCAATGCCAGTGATTTTTTCCCAATCCTCGTGCAGATGATGATCCTGGCAAAATTTTCAAGTACCATGGGCAGAAAGCTGCCTTCAATGTGCCGGCCGAAAATATTATTATAAATCTTGACTTCTGTTTTAACATCAAGAACATATGGAATATCAATATATTGGATTCTGTCTTCAAATGAAGGGAAATCACGGATACTGCGTTTATCTTCAGGGTTCATCAAAGCAAAAAACAATGAGTCTACCCTTTCTTCTATATCTTCCACCTTGTGAAGGCCTTCGCTGATAATATTATGGAGTTCAACCATTCTATCAATGTTATGGGATTTTATATCCATGAGTGCATAAATCCCGTTATTGATTTTTGCAAATCTTGAATACATGTAATTGATCACATTGCTGTCCTGGAACAGGGCATTTATTCTTTTTTGAAGCATTTGATTGGAAATAATATTTTGTTTTAACGGTCTATCCCCAGGATTAAATACGCTGATACCGTTTCCAAGGCGCCTGTTAAAATAGTAAGGACGGGCATAGAGCATTTTAAACACTTCAGTGGGATTACCCACCCGTTCCAGTAATGAAAGATAGATTGAAGAACAAATCGTACATACTTCTTCTTTAAACACCCATTCATATTCTTTTTCTGTAAACAGTCGCCATTTGAATTCGTCATTTTTAATCAATTCATCTAAAACAACTCTTCGCTGGTCTTTAGGGATCACCAGAAAAGGATTGTCATGGGAAATACAGGGCACTTCAATATAATCGGTATTTGTACCCGTATATAAACTGTCATTGTGTTCGTTTTTAAATTGAGTATCTTCTTTTTTTTCAACATAGTTAATGAATTTTTCAAAGGCTGATACAGACAGAGTCGTGTCTTTGTCCTGGAGTTTTTTAATATCCAGTCTCCATACTATCTCATACCTCAGGCCTTTTTCAGTATTGGCATAAATTTCAAATTTTTTTAACAGATTGTTTAAAAAAGTGCTTTTCCCGCAACCATGAGGGCCATCAAAAATATATATCCGGTTCTGCTGCGCTCCATGGCGCAGATACTCCATCTGTTTCATAAAACGATTGGCAAAAAGCATATCCGTAAAATAGGGGTTTTCAGAATCTTCAACAAAAAGTCTTGAACAATCATAATGGGTAAAGGCAAGCTTATCAATATCTCCTGTTATTGTGTCTTTTGATTCATCAACATAATATTTAATCATATCGTGAAAGGTTTGAAAAATATTTCGTAAAATCTGAGAAGGATTAGCATTTAAAATATTTAAAAATTCTTCAAATGGAACAGGGGCAAGCCTCTGGTTATCTATTATATTTTTATCCAATATATCAAGGGTTTGATCTATTGGATTTTTTTTTGAAGGCATTGTTTCCATATTAAATTATACCTCCTTTTTAGAAAGTTTTCGATTTTCCATAGCATAAACAATTCTTTTCCAATTGACAGGTGCAGGCTCTTTTTTGTCAGCAACAGGAGAGGCCGGATCCCAAAAATTGGCATAATTTGTTGCGCTCTGTCCAGATGCCTCAGGTTCACTGGTTTCCAGATGGACAGGCCCTCCCCACAAATATTCGATGCCCATCATGGTATTTTCAATAAAATCTGTTTTCAAAGGTTTATTTTCAAATTTATGATTCAGATACAATATCCCATCTTTGTTGCCAGCCTTGTCTATAAACATTTCAGGAGGATGATACAGGGTATCAATAATCATTTCCTTATAATCCTGCGCCTTTTTGGATTTGATATAGTATTCCAAAGACATCCTGGAATTATTAAAGCGTTTACCGGCCACAAAAAGATTATGCCTGGCAACAAACTCCTGGTCCACAAATGTATTGATAAAGGTAAAATCATTAAAATTCTCTCGAACATTTATGATGAACTCATTGCCTGAATTTTTACTTTGGTTATAATTTTTCTTTTCTATCTCATCTTTTAAAAACATATAATCAAAACAATAGCATCCCTTATCTTCCATTTCCTTAATATGATCAAAGAGTCTCATTCCAAGGGCATAGGGGTTTAATCCTACTTTTGGCATGGATGTTACACCTGCATTGACTTTGGCAAAGTCTGATTCATGGCCGCAGATTCTGTCATCACGCATAAAAAGATATTCATGCCAATAGCTTGCCCATCCCTCATTCATAATTTTTGTTCTAATCTGCGGTTGAAAATATAAAGATGTATTTTTGACAATTTGAATTACAGATTTGATCCAATTATTTTCATCTTCTTTTAAAAAAGATGAGTGTTGAAGGATATATTCCACAACATCAAGATCAGGTTTTATTTTTATGGCTGTTTCTTTTTTATATAGTTCTTCAAATTCAGGATATCCGGCCGTCACCTGCTCAAAAAAATCTTCACCGCCATTGTACAAGGAATTGAATCTTGTAATTTCTTTTAAATATTCATTAAGGGATACCTTTTTAATTTTTTGTAAAAATATATCAAAATAAAAATCTGTTTTGCTTAATTTCCTGTGACTAGTCTTCATAATAGTGTGGTTAAGTTTGTTTTGATATCCCACAAGGTTATCAATACCCCGGGCAAACTCAATGGCATAATCAACCCACCTGCCCTTTTCAGAACGCAATTGTGCAATCAGTCGTTTATCTGACAATGCCTGGCCTGTTAAATCTATATCCCATGTATTTTGATAAAAAAGATTGTTCTGAAAAAAGTCGATATGCCCTAGAACATGGTAAAAAATCATTACATTCAGCCAGTCAGGGTTATTATCATTATAAAATGAGATGGCAGGCCGGGTGTTTATGACTGTTTCATATGGATTTGAAGGATAGGCTTCATACATGCCCTTTCCAGACAGGACTCTTACATCATGTACCCAATAGTCATAAAGTGTCGGTATCATGACTTTAGGACTCAACTCTATCATGTCCCTGTTGGTCACTATATATTCAAGGGTTTCATCATCAAACTTCAAGCCATGATCCCTAGCCCGAAGTTTGCATTCTTCCATTATGCCCTTAACATGCTGACTTATAAGTTCCATGTATTCCTCCGATTAAAATTTTAGCCCGCCTTTTACCCGGCTCACAGAGGAGCTTATGATCACAAAGATTTTCAGATTTTCTATAAATAGTAAAATTCCCTCCAATTTTATGAAATAAGTCTTTTTATTCCTTGAATAATTCTTGAGTCATCTGCATTTTCACCCAATACATCCAGTTTAATCAAACTGCTGTGCTTATTGAGTATACCCGATGATTTCAAATACTTTTCCACTTCTGTCTGTTTTGAACCTACATAGGTATGTTCTACAATGGAAATACCTATTCTAGACACATAACCCAGCATTTTTTGAATCTCAGCAAGAGTCTGTTTTCCATCCTTGTCCCAGTCATCGCCGTCTGTGCCGTGAAAGACATAAATATTATAATCTTTTGCCAGGTTCTCTCTTTCTACTATATCATTAACCATTTTGAATGCTGTAAATACTTTTGTACCGCCAGCTACTTTATAAGAATAGTACTTAAAAAAATCAGATACTTCTTTTGCCTCAGTATCATGAAGTATAAACCGAGTTTCTACCTGCTTTTCATATTGATATAAAAGCCAGGAATACAGCATTACATGCTGGGAGACGACTGTCTGGGTAACTTTCCCACCCATTGAGCCTGAATAATCTCTTAAAAAGAAAATAAGTGCCTGGGATTCAAAATCTTTTTCTCTGGACAAAATTCTGTAAATCATATCCTGGGGAGAAATAATAAATTTTGTAGTATCAATGTTTGCTATATCTGGAATATTCCCAAGGGTAATATTAGTTTCAACTATCTTTTTTAATGTTGCTTTTTTATCCAGGATCTGACCCACACCTCTGTTTTTGTCTGTAAGGTCATATACATATCTTGCCAGGGTTCTTTTTTTTCCTTTGTCCTGTAAATTGGGCAAAGCAAAATCCTGGGATAAAACTTTTCCAAGTTCATAGGCATTGGATTCAAGTTCATGCTCACCTCCCTGGCCTTCACCAGGCCCCTCTCCAGCACCCTCCCCTTCTTCTCCTTCTTCTCCTTCTTCAGGGCGGACCGGCTGCTCCCCAATTATATCTCCTTCTTCTCCTTCTCCTGTTCCGCCTGTGGGCTCTCCTTCTCCAGGGTCCTGGTCCAGATTTATTTCATCATGAACAAATTTTTCTTCGACAGTAGTTGGAACAATGATGATTTTATCTTTTCCACCAGATCCTGGTTTGACAATTCTTCCGATACGAATTTTGCGTTTAAATCCATCTTCTTCTCTTCTTCTATCTCTTTCTAGGAGTTCATCAAGGGTTATCATATATTTTTCCCCCTATTTATCGTCCTCCTGGCTGCAGAAATACTCGATGGTTTTCTGAGCACAGGTTCTGCAGTACCCAAGTTTTTGGTTCATGGTATAAGTCATTCTGTCATACAACTTTTGATTTTCTTCATTGGTCCTGTTGGCAAGGGCACCAATTAATGAACCGGCTCCTGCAATATCAGATTTAAGTCTTACATCGGTAATCGCCTTAACCAGTTCAAGATTGTCCATGAAATCATAGTTTGCATCCACAGAAAGTTTCTGGCCATAAATCTTTCTTATGGTGTTTCTAAAAGATGCCCTTTGCTCCTCGGTCTTCAAACCTAGCCTCTCTTCAACATTTTTAATATAACGTTCATCTATTTTAAGCGCTTTGAGTTCACCGGTCTGGGGATCCTTATATTTCCACATCATGTCAGGACCTAGATGTTCTGCATCAACACCAATGATCATGTTTACATAATTAAGTACATCTTTTTTGATTGCCAGAGGTTCATCCATATAGGCGTTAAACATTTCAGTCATAATTCTTTCACGATAAAGACCCCTTGCAATTTTCAAATCTTCTTTGAATTTTGCACGATCAGAAGGTTCCTGGACATAATCAAGAACCGTTCTTTCAAGGGCATTAAAAATATCAAGAGCAAACATACACTGACCTTCATTGGTTTCAGAGCTTTCCAATAAAAGCTGTACTGCCCGGCCAAGGTTTCTTTGCCCCATGCCTTTTTGACCGAATCGCCTTGTGATATCCGTGTCTTGATTTAGCGTATCAATTAATTCGGCAAGGGTTTTGAGGCTCTTTTCTCCAGCCACTTCTCCTGCTGCAAGTTTCATTATTTCAATCGGAGTTAATTTATCGGATCTGGGCAATCTTGTCAGAACAACACCGACAGAAGCGGCATAATTCAAGTTTGGATCCTGGTGCAAGACTTTAGAATCAAGAGATCGCTTTGTATCTGTGCCTATTGCATACTCTGTTAATAATTTTTGAATTTTATAATCTGTATTATGTGCAACATAACAGATTCTGCATCGGTCAACTATCGGCGCTTCCTCTCTTTCGGAAAGAAAAGTATCAAACTCGGAATTATTACTGGTGGCGATAATCAAAGTATCAATGGGCCATTTAAATCCGTCCAACTCTATCATCCGATTCTGAATCACCCCAAGGTAAACCTGAACCAAATCCTTTTTATTTTTATAAATTTCATCGCTGAAATGAATACCGCCTCCTGCTACTCTTGCCAGTGCCCCTCTTCTTAAATCAAATCTATAGGGATTGTTGGAATCGGAAATATGGAGCAATCTTTGAATAGATTCTTCTCCCATGAGATCCACAGCTGATGAGGTAATCTTATCCTTTGCAGGATACTTGCCTGTTATCGTCCCCAGGCTTTCAATTAATGGAACCTGTATAATTTCAATAAATGACAACATTTTTGTAATATCATTGTTTGTATGTTCCCGGATCTGATTGAAAATATACGCCGAGCAGGCACCCAGAGGGCGGTATTTATCATAAAGTCGATCTATCTGTCTGGCAGTGAATTTAAATTTTTTAGAAAATAATTCTTTAGATTTGTCCTGGGTTTCACAAAGACTCATGGCAAGGATCATGGGATCTTCATAAGTCTGGGATTCAATAGAATTAATCTTACCATAACCGCCTATCTTATCCAGATGAATAAATTTGAATGTATATTTTCTGTTTTTTGGAATGGTAAGAAATTCTCTGTATCGTGCACAAAGATAATCAACAAAAAAAGTTTTACCATTTCCTGGCTCACCCACCAGAACAAAAGCCATTTCTCTTGAAGACCCGCCTTCTGAAGCATCTTTTACAAATGAAACAAAACTGTTTATTTCATCATACATACCCACCAGATGCTTTTTCCCCTGACTGAAAATATCGAACTGGTAGGTTGTCTTACCTTTAACTGTAATTTTTTGGATACCTGCATCAAGGATCATTCTGGTGACTCCCTGAAAAGAATCTTCAAATACTAGTTTACCTTTTTTTACTGCATCAACATGATTTATTAAAGATTTTAGATTTGTTTTGCCGGCCATTTTACCCTCCTCTGGGCAGCAAGGAGGCTTATGCTGCCATTCAAAATTTGGTTGGAAATTACATTACCATTGATCAATATAAGCAGAGCAGATTACTATAGGAGAAATATTTTCAAGTTTGCATTCAAGCACTATTTATGCTTACTTTTAATATATCAAGATAAAAAAATAGAGTCAAATAATTTACTCACTATCTGGATATTTGCCATAAGAATCATATTTTCTAACCAATTTACGCCAACCCGTTCCGATCCAGGTTATCTTGTCCGCCATGGTGTTTGAGCAAAAAATGAGCGAGTTCATGGCGGTCAGCGAAAGTAATCTTAGAGCTTGTAGCGATGTCCATCCAGCGGACGTAAGGCGATCACCCTGGAGCGGGTTATGTAAAATTTCTTATGGCAAATATCCAGCTCACTATTTTACTCAATCTCAATTCTGGTTAACAGATGTTTTCCCAGAACAAGGTCTTCTTGTGTCGTGATTTTAATGTTCAGGTTAGACCCTTTTATTATAACCACCTTGTCACCTAAATGTTCAACTAATGAAGCATCATCAGTTCCTGAAAAACAAGTTTTTCCTGCATGATCAAATGCCCGTAATATCAAATCCAGTTTAAATGTTTGAGGTGTTTGTGCAGCATAGAGTAATTGCCTGCTTACCGTTTTTTCAATACTTAAATCTGCACAGACCCTTTTAACAGTATCTGTTATTTTAACAGCAGGAATACAGGCACCATATTCAATGGTATTTTGGATACATTCTCTAATAATATTTAAATTTATAAAAGGGCGAACACCATCGTGAATCAATACAATTGCTTCTTTATCAAGGGTTACCCTGTCACTGACACGCTTCAGACCGTTTAAAACAGATTCTTGTCTTTTGTTTCCACCTTTAACCAAATGAATTTTTTTTCTAAAACCAAATGGGTCAATAATATGCTTTTTACAATACTCATGGTCTTGTTTTGGAATAACCAGTACAATCTCATGAAGGTTATCACAGATATCAAATGCCATAATGGTTCGAGCAAGGATTGGAATTTTGTCAAGGTCGATATATTGCTTTTTGATCTTTGATTCCATTCGCAGCCCCTTACCTGCTGCAACAATTATGGCAAAATTTTGGAATTCACGCATTTTAACTTAAATAAGACAATTCTTTTGGCAAAGGAATTCCCTTACCCATATGGTCTTCCCCATAATTTACGGCTGCAAGAATTTTCAGATCGTTTAATGCTCGCAAATCACCTTTAAATTTAACGATTTCGATCTCTTCTTTTTTGATTTTTCCACCAGCCCATTGAATATCTAAAACACTTGCAGCATCAAAAACATCATTATTTACATGCATCTTAACTTCCCCGCCATAATGCTGAACGATTTTTGCCACTAAAAGACTTGGGCGACTGTGAAACCCTCGGTCTTTAGGTATCCCAACTTCAATTTGTGCAGTTTCCATGTTTTCATTCAATATTTTCGATGCCAGGGCTTTGCCGGAAGATAAAAATTTCCAGGCATAAAATAACCCAAAATTAACCGCTCGATCCAGCAAAACATCTGGATCGATAAATTCAGATAAAGAGACACCAACGTTTTTGTATACATCCTTAAACCCAATATCATGCAAATGCCGTTCATAGAAATGTAATAACCTGCCCGTTACCTGGAGCATGTTAAATACAATAGAAAAATGGCTTCTAAGCTGTTCAAGTTTAAAATTTTCAGATGATGACTTTGTATTTACAACATAGGAATCAAATGAAGACTGGATATTGTGAATCAACATTTCATATCTTCTAACTATGACTTCATTGATTTGTCCCGGCACAAGTTCATATATTTTTTTTAAATCATATCTCTCATAAAATGCGAATTGATCAAAATCCTTTACAACCTCTAAAAATTCACTGGAAATCCTTGTTAAATTTTCTTTTTGCTGATCTTTGGAGTTAAAATCGTCGATATTGTGATCCAGCTGTTGTACTGATGAAATTCCAGGAAAATAACTAAGATCATACCTTGCAGTCGGTATATTTATCTTCAAACGGCGAGCTTCTTCTAAAACTACTGGAGCAGCAAGTTTTATGGATTGCTGTAGAATTTTTAGTGTATCAAATGCTTCAAGTTTAAACGTATTATGCTTATTATCCTCAAAGGCATAAAATTTAAACCGGTTGAGAATATGTCTTTGAGAATAGCATGCCAGTGAAAGATGCTGGATTGTTGCCGATAATTCTCGATAAAATACCCACTCTTTATTTTTTTTAGCTCCGTGAAAATCTAAAAAATCTTCCAGAATATGGGAAGATGTAATAAGCTTTGAGTATATTTTCTTTGTAAAGATATAATCGTCATCATCAAGTTCATGAACAAACAGAATGCATTTTAAATATTCAAAGGAAAAAATATTTGCTTTTTCCTTAAATGAAATGTCGCAGGTAAAATTCATAATTCATTATCCAGCATTAAAAATAAGTATTCGGCCTGACCAGTTGATAAGCCGAATTTTGTTATCTGCTCTAGTTACCTCAAACAGATCAACGATCATTCATCTTGGATGTACGTTGCCGTACACCTCATGCGACCTACCCGAAAACTTGGGCGGACAACCCTCAAGCATTTTCCTATTTGGTCTTGCACCGAACGGGGTTTACAAAGCTTTTTCAGTCACCTGAAAAACTGGTGCGCTCTTACCGCACCGTTTCACCCTTACCTGGATCAAAAAATATCAACCCAGGCGGTCTACTCTCTGTTGCACTTTCCTTCACGTCACCGCGACTCCACGTTATGGAGCGTCCTGTCCTGTGGTGTTCGGACTTTCCTCCAGGTTTAAAAACCCAGCGATCGTTTTGCCTGGTCAGGCCGAATTTTTATGTATTTATGTGGTATAGTATTCTACTGCATTGCGGGCAGGAAATCAATGAGTGACCTCGCTGTACTTCAATATATAATTGAGGGGGTATATTCATAAAACACCCAAGGCAGACCTCATTTTCCACACCTACAACAGCTGAGCCATTATTCATTTTTGATATTTTTACAAACTTGTTCATCACTGAAGTTGTAATGGTTTTACCAATTTTCCTCTGATTTGCAAGATATTCGTCAAGAAGTTCTCTATCATCCAAGGTTTTTTTTTCAATTTCTTTTTGTTCGGCTTCTATTTTATCTTTAAGAAGCTGAAATTCTTTTTCACTTTCCAGTGAGAATTTTTCCATTGATTCATTTTCATCAAGCAGCTCTAACAATTCAGTTTCTAAAACATCTTTACGTTTTTTGTTATCGTCGACTTCTCTTAAAAAAAGGTTGTATTCTTTATTGGTCTTTACCATTCTCAATTTTTCATTGCTTTTAATAATCCGATCATCAATGACTTGGATTTCTCTCTCAGTATCCCGACAAGCAGCCATTGTCCTTAAAAGCTTTTCTTTGTTTTCTTCCACACCATATTCAAACTGGTTTAATGTAGCTCTTAATTTTTCCTTTTCTTTTTCAACCTTAATCAGGACAGCTTTAAGCCTTACAATCTGGGTTTCAGCTTCTTGAAGTTTAACCAGGATTTCTATATCCGATTTAGCGGGAAAATCATTCATAATGTTGTATCCTTAAACTATAATAAATGGATCTTTTTCATTTTTAAATTTTTCTAACTTTATATTCAGTCCGGCTTTTAAAATTGCCTTACTTAATTTGTCAAACAGCAGATCAACTGCCATATGTTCAGAACCAAAATGTCCCACATCAATCAGACTCTTTGAATATTCTTCAACACGTCTTGCTTCATGATATTTAATATCACCGGTTATATATACATCTGCCTCGGATTTTAAAAATTCATCAATTAGAGAACCTCCACTTCCAGTACAGACAGCAACACAACTTACAGGCGAGTCCATATCTCCTATTACACGCATATAACTCAAATCAAGCTTTTCTTTTATATTAAAAACAAGCTGATTAAGTGTTGCCTGGGATTGAAGGTATCCGATTCTACCAATGCCTGTCTTTACATCTATCGGCATTAATGAAGGATTATTAATAAAAAAAACCTTTTTGTTCTCAATGCCGACCTTTGCTGCAAAATAATCATTTAAACCATTATAGGCTTTGTCAAGGTTGGTATGGGCTGAAATTATGCTGATGTCATATCTTGCAGCAATTTCAATTGCACTGCCCGGCATTTTATTAAAATCAAAGGATTTTTCCGCTTTAAACATCAAAGGATGATGGGTTAGGACAAGATCACAATGGGCTTTTTTTGCAGCAATCATTAATGGCATGGAAACATCAAGCGCGATCATCACTTTTTTTACTTCCCAGTTCAAATTGCCGGCCTGAAGCCCTGAATTATCCCACTCTTCAGCAAGATCAAAAGGGGCAATAACATTGATCAATTTCAATAAATCTTTTGTTTTCACCATGATAAACCACACAACAAACAAAAAAAGCGTGGTATTTTACCACGCTTTTTATTTTGTATATCCAATCGATATTCTTCAGGCACATTCATAGATAAATTGAATATCCTTTTTGATTTTCAATTACACTCATAAAATATGCCTTTAATATATTTAATTGGTGGGCCCACCTGGGTTCGAACCAGGGACCGACCGGTTATGAGCCGGTGGCTCTGCCAAACTGAGCTATGGGCCCTTTAAAAATGCACAAACTTGCAATATATATATAAAAACAAATTTTGTGTCAAGATTTAATTCTCGAACAGTTTAATTTTCAATAAAGGTCTTGAGTTTCTTACTTCTCGTCGGATGTCTGAGCTTTCTTAATGCTTTAGCCTCAATTTGACGAATACGCTCCCTTGTTACTGTAAAATCCTTGCCCACTTCTTCTAAGGTGTGATCTGATTTTTCACCAATCCCAAACCGCATACGAAGGACTTTTTCCTCCCTTGGTGTCAATGTGGCCAGAATTTTACGGGTCTGCTCTGCCAGACTGAAATCAATGGCTGCATCTGATGGGATGGAAAACTTTTTGTCTTCTATAAAATCACCCAAATGACTGTCTTCTTCCTCACCGATCGGAGTCTCAAGAGAAATAGGTTCTTTTGCAATTTTTAAAACCCGTCGAACTTTTTCAATGGGAATTTCCATTTTTTCTGCAATTTCTTCAGGTGACGGCTCCTTTCCCATTTCCTGTACAAGGTATCTTGATGTCCTTATTAACTTATTGATGGTTTCAATCATATGGACGGGAATTCTGATGGTTCTCGCCTGGTCTGCGATCGCCCTTGTGATGGCCTGCCTGATCCACCATGTGGCATATGTAGAAAATTTATATCCCCTTCTGTATTCAAATTTATCCACAGCCTTCATCAGGCCTATGTTTCCTTCCTGAATCAAGTCAAGAAATTGTAATCCTCTATTTGTATATTTTTTTGCAATACTGACAACCAGTCTTAAATTTGCCCTCACCAGCTCTCTTTTTGCAAAGTCAGCATCCTTTCTACCTTTGTCGATAGACCTGGTAATCTTTTTTAAAAAATTAGAGTCTCCTTTTATGATATCTTTTCGTAAAAGAACCTGGTTCAAAAGGGAACAGATATCCTGGTATAATATTATTGCACGCTGTCTGTTAATATTAGACCTGGCAGAGGCCCACTTTACAAAAGTCTTTTCATCGCAAACTTTATCAAGCAGGGTTTTGGATTTAACATTAAAGGTTTTAGCACATTCAGTAAACAGTTCATCCACTTTATCAAACCATACAATGGTATTTCTAATGCTTTTTTCAATAGTATCGATAATATTGGACTCAAACCGCCATTTTTTTAATTCCTCAAATATGGCTTCCGTGTTGTTTAATATCTCACTTGCATAGGCTTCATATTTTTTAGATTTTTTTTTCTCCAGAAGCAAAAGATCTCTTTTTTTCTGGTTATTCTGGTGAATGTCGTTTATTATTTTTAAGGAATTTAAAAATTTTTCCTGTTTGGAAACCTCATCGATAACACCATCCCCTTCATCCACATCCCTTAAAACATGCTTGGGCCGCATGGATTTTTTTTCCATCTTAGCACCATAGATAAAAATAGTGGATAATGATATGGGACAATCAAGCATAGTTCTTAAAATATCATGTTCCCCGCGCTCAATTTTTTTAGCAATTTCGATTTCGCCTTCACGGCTGAGCAAAGTGACCATTCCCATTTCCTTGAGATACATTTTCACAGGGTCTGTAACAGCACCGAACTCCATATCTGAACTGCTTTTTTTAGCAGGAAAAAGATTTTTGGCAGTCTTTTTTTTCACTGCTTCTTCATTTTCTTTTTCAGATTTTTTTTGTGTTTTAACTTTAGTAACCTTCTTAGTTGCTTTTTTATTGGCTCCCTTTACACCACCTTTCTTTGTGGCCTTTTTTATTTTTTCTTTTTCCATGTCCACAAGTTTTATGCCAAGCTCTTTAAACTGCAGAACAATATCTTCTATCTGATCCAATGATTTTAAGTCATCGGAAATTGCATCATTAATTTCAGCAAAAGAGAGGGAACCATTTTTTTCGCCTTTTTTAATCAATTTTTGTAATTCTTTTTTACTAATCACAACATTCTCTCCAGACGTATTTGTCTTACCGACCATACAATGCCTCCCAAAGGCTTAAAGTTATAATTGATCATGTAATTGCTTAATCTCTGCCTGTTTTTCCTTTAACAGGTCCATTAAATCAGAATCACAGCCCTTTTCCGCACTTATAATTTTAGTTGTCAAATTATTTTCCTGTTTTTTTCTTACTCTGATAATTCTATTGATAATTGACAAAACAGTTTGATGAATATCTTGTTTTGAAAAAAAATCATTAATGGCATAAGAGGCTATAAGTTCCTGATCTTCAATATTTTCCATGCTGGCCATAACATTTGTAATAAAGGCTTCTCTTGCCGGATCTATACTTAAAATTTTCTTTGCCAGGCTTTTTAATTTTTCAGAATAAAAATAATCCAATACCTTTTTGTCTTTAATTTCATCTGTTATTTCAGGGTAGTTCAGCATCAGTGAAATAATCTGTTCTTCTCTTCTATCAGATTCAAGCTTTGCATCTTCTTTTTTCCCATCACTCAAAAAAGATTTTTTCCCGGAATGATTCAAATATTGTTCCCTTACTTTCTCCAAAACAGCTTTTTCATCTATGTTCAGTGTTTCGGCAAGCTCTTTTACATATAAAGATCTTAATGCGCTGTCATGAATCAAAATCAGCTGTTTTTTCATATCGTCCAAAATTCGAATCCGTCCCTCCACAGACAGCCCATGTGTATCAATGGAAACCTGCAAGAGAAACTGCATCATTGTTTTTGCGCTTAAAGCTAATTCATTAAATGCTTTTTGTCCGTGTTTTACCACATAGGAATCCGGATCATTTCCTGTGGGAAGTACAAGAATCCTTGTATCAACTCCCTCGTTCATGAAAATATTAATACTTCTTTTAGCAGCATTAATTCCTGCTGCATCAGAATCAAAAACCAGTATCATCCTGGATGCATAACCTTTAAGTATTCTCACATGATCCGGAGTTAATGCCGTGCCAAGGCTTGCCACTGTATTTTTAATACCATGTTGATAAAGGGATAAAAAATCAAAATATCCTTCAACAATATAAACGCAACCTTCCTGCCGGCAAAATTGTTTTGCCGCATGGAGGCCGTAAAGAATGCGGCTCTTGTTATATATCGGCGTTTCAGGCGAATTCATATATTTTGGCATGGCATCATCCATAACTCTGCCGCCAAAACCGGCCACCTGCATATTCACATCAAAAATGGGAAACATAATTCGATTTCTAAATCTGTCATAATACCCATTGTTTTGTTTCCTTTCCAAAATCAAACCGCTCTGAACTGCAGTATTTTTAGAAATTTTTCTCTTCTTTAGGACCGTAACAATGGTGTCCCACTTATCTGGTGAAAACCCCAGTTTGAACTTTTCTATCGTATTATCATTAATCCCTCTGTCTTTGAGGTATTGCCTTGAGATCTCTCCTGTCTTTAAATTCTTGAGCCCATCAAAATAAACTTCCATAATAGTTTTATTTAACCTGAAAAGATTCTCTGTCAGGTTAAGTTGTCTTCTTTTTGCCGGGTCAATCTCTTTGGTTTCTATTGTTATATTATACTTTCGGGCTATCATTTTTGCAGCCTCAGGAAAAGTAATTCCATGGTACTTCATAATATAAGACAATACATTTCCACCGGCACTGCAACCAAAACAATGAAAGATCTGTTTGCTTGCATTCACAGAAAAAGAAGGTGTCTTTTCAGCATGAAACGGGCATAAACCAAAAAAGTTTCTCCCGGATTTTTTTAATATAACTGATTCTGAAATGACATCAACGATATCTGAAGTATTTAAAATTTCTGAAACTTTTTCCTCAGGAATATACATCTTGGCGGCGCTGACTCCAAAATTTAACGGTTATGCACGTAAAATAAGCTAAGTATTTAAAATAACATGTCAATAATTATCTATAAAGATAATTATTATTTTGAAATCCTGATGGCTTCTTTTAAATCAAGGGTTCCTTCATAAAGTGCCCTGCCGGTTATCACACCTATCACACCTTTGCTTTCTATCTCAACAAGATTTTTTATATCCTGAAGGGTATTGACACCACCGGATGCCACTATAGGTATGGACACAGCGCAGGCTAAAGCAGCAGTCTCTTCAATATTGGGGCCGATCTGCATACCATCTTTAAGTATATCGGTAAAATTAATTGCAGCAACACCACAGGACTCGAATTCTTTTGCAAGATCAATGGCACGGGTATCGGATGTTCGGCTCCATCCTTCCACTGCAACCCTTCCGTTTCTGGCATCAATACCAACAACTATTTTACCTGGAAACTGCCTGCAGGCATCTTTGACAAGCCCTGGATTGTAAAGCGCTTCACTTCCAATGATAACCTTTGAGACACCAACGTCCAAATACATTTCAATGGTTGTAAGATCTCTGATACCCCCACCCACCTGTATGGGAACATTTATACCGGTTAAAATATCCTGTATGGATTTAAAATTTTGTACCTTTTTTGCAAAGGCACCATCAAGATCAACCACATGGATAAGGCTCGCACCTTGAGCCTCCCATTTTTGAGCCATCTTTACAGGATCATCTGAGTAATGAGTGCTATCTTCCATCCGGCCCTGTAACAACCGTACGCATTTGCCTTGTTTAATATCAACAGCCGGTATGATTAGCATTTATATTCACTGTATTTTTAATTATTAATCATTTGAAATGTATTAACGATTTTTATAGACTTCCCTTGCTGGACAATACATCTTGAATGTTTTCATTCATTCTTGTGGCCCTATGCAAAGATTTTCCCAACGCCTTAAAAATTGATTCAAGTACGTGATGCTCATTATCTCCATAATAAGAATTAATGTGAAGGTTAATTGCTCCTTGAACACAAAATGCCTGAAAAAATTCTTTGGCAATATAGGTATCAAAACTTCCTTTCACTTTAAGATCAGAAGGAAAATTATAAACAAGATAAGGCCTGTTTGAAACATCAATTGTAACCCGGGACAGAGCTTCGTCCATTGGAACACAATAGTCTCCAAACCTAACAATCGATTTTTTATTCTCAAGTGCTTTTGAAAGCGCCTGCCCGAGGACCAGACCAATATCTTCAACAGTATGGTGAAAATCAACTTCAAGATCCCCTTTTGCCCTTATCTCAAGATCGAAAAAACCATGGACTGCAAAAGCTGTAAGCATATGATCAAAAAAAGGGATTCCGGTTGAAATATCCACCTTGCCTGAACCGTCTAAATCAAAACCGATATTTATTTCAGTCTCTTTTGTTTTCCGGGAAATGCTTGCCCTACGACCCATAAAAAAATCCTTAAAATGTTGTCAGATCAGTCACAATCAACTCAGTAATGAATAAATATCATAAAAACCAATCCTCTAAAATACACAAAACTTTTTTTTTTGTCAATTTTTTTTCTTCTTTTTCTTCTATAGCTGGGCGCTATTTTTTACCAATACTATTTGATCAATTTTATAACCTGTTTGAATTTATCACCCTGGGCAGCTTTCAGCAATTCAAAAAGTATCATTTCAACACAGGTAACTTCACCACCGGACTGAACAATCCTTTGAATCCCAATCTCTTTATTCTCCTTTGTTCTGGAAGAAACGCAATCAGCGACCACCTGAACCTCACAGCCCTGATGGATGAGGTCGTATCCGGTTTGAAATACACAAATATGAGTTTCAATCCCTGTTAACAGCACCTGGGTTTTACCTGCTTTTTTGAATTCCTCATTGAATTGAGGGTTGCTGCAGCATGAAAATGAAAATTTCTCAATGGGTTTTTCTTTTATCAAATATTTTGAAACCGCTTCAGTGGTTGGGCCCAATTTCTTAGGGATCTGCTCCATCCATAGTATCGGCACTTCAAGGATTTTCATGCCTTGAATCAAAGTCCCAAATGACTTAAACAATTGTTCCTTTTCGTGCATTAACTGAGCCAATTGCCCTTGAACATCAATCACCAGTAATATAGTATTATCAATCGAAAACATTAACCTCCCCCTTTGATTAGGATTCACTCGAAAATTGGTAATTAATTTTTGAGTGAATCCTTAGTAAAAACTTCATTTGTATTCCCTATCTTTTTTTGTTAATTTTAATACAACAAACTATGGCTCAATACAAATTAATTCATTAAGGTATTGTCACTCAAAAAAATAAGACAGGCACAAAAAAGTTTAAATTTATAGGAAAACCAATGAAAAATAATTATACTTCTTTATTTATTTTTTTGTTTATTTTTGTTTCAGGTTGCGCCGCACTTGATCCTGGATATGAAACACCTGTTGTCAGTATCACCTCTTTTAAGGCTATGCCGACACAAGGTTTGATTCCAAGGTTTCAGATCGCCTTGCACATTGTTAATCCCAATGGATCACCACTTGATCTAAAAGGTATTTCATATACCATTTCCCTTGAAGATCATAAAATCATGACAGGTGTGGCCAATCAACTTCCAAAGATAGAAGCCTATGATGAAGGGGATGTTGTGCTCAACGCATCGGTTAATCTTTTCAACAGTATTAATTTTTTTACAGATCTTATGAGAAATCCCAATAAAAATCAAATCTCATACAGCTTGAATGCAAAACTTGATGCAGGTGGTGTACACTCATTAATTCGAGCCACTAAAAAAGGACGGATTTCACTTAAACAACCCTTACATAATCAATAAATGGATAAAATTAAAAAATATTTATTCTGCCTGTTGCTGGTAACATTAACATTTTCATGCGCTTTACATAAAGAAACTGACCATAAACAACCCCAACCGCAACCAGAATCGCAGAGTCGGGATACGGGATCACAGGCCCTGGATTCAGGTCTGTATTACCCTGAGGTCAAATTATCAAAGCAAAGAAAAATTGTAGGACAGCATGCCGTTCAAAGCCTTGGGTTACCGTATAAGTGGGGCGGTCAATCTCCACAAACAGGATTTGACTGCAGCGGGTTAAGCAGTTACACCCACAAAAAGGCAGGTATTATTATCCCAAGGACTGCAAAAGCACAGTTTAACAAAGGCCAAGTTATCGCAAAACAAAATTTAATTATTGGAGATCTCGTCTTTTTTAAAGGGCCTCAAAAAAAAGGAGGCTTTCATGTTGGGATTTACATTTTCAACGGAATTTTTATCCATGCACCAGGAAAAGGAAAACCAGTTAGTTATGGAGATTTAGACAATCCCTATTTTAAACTATATTACATAGGCTCAAAACGGTATTTATAACAGGTAAATTTAAAGGTCCAGGCAAAGACGAATAATATTTTTATTATCTTTACGTATATAATGCATTTCTTTCGCAATTTGCTTTACGAAAAATATACCAAGACCGCCGGGACGACGTTTGTCCAGACCTGCCTTAATATCCGGATCTTTCCTGTCCAGTGGATTAAAGGCCACACCATTGTCAGATATTTCTAAAATGACATTATCACCGGATGTCTCCACCCTTATATCGATAACACAGTTTTTTATTCCTTTGCACCCATAATTAACAATGTTAACAACGATCTCTTCAATGATCAGATCAATCTTTAACAGCTTATTTTCATTACTATCGATTATTGATATTTTGTTTTTAACATACCCCTGAATTTGATGAACTGATTCAATTTTTGGTTTAAAAGATTTCGTTTTCATTTAATAAGCCTGTTTTTTTTAGCTTAATCTTCAGAAATTTGTTCTTTGGCAGTTGCAAGATCATCGTATATATTCATAAAAACATTGAATCCCGCCATTTCTATAATTTCATAGACATTATCGCTTGCATTGCATATGCCAAAATGTCCTGAGTCATACACTTGCTTTGTGATCGCAACCAGAACCCTGAGACCGGCACTGCTGAGATAATGAGTACCCTCTAAATCAAGAAGAATGTTTTCCTCTCCCTGGTCCAGCAATTCCATCAAGGAATCTTCAAGGTCATCTGAAGTGGTTGCATCAATTTTCCCTGACACATGAACTACGGAACAATTCGTTTCTTTTTCAACGGAAATGGTAATGTCCATTAGGTTAACTCCTATGTAATCTTTAAGAATTAATATTAACGATATAATAATTGTTAAAGAGAATCAACATATCTGTTTCATTTATTACTATTTCTTTACCCTGGCAAGCAAAAAACTTTTTAGACTATGTTATTGATATCGTATTGACAGTATGGTAGGAATGAAGATTAAGTAAAATTATTCATATAAATTTACTGGGAAAAAATTATGAGCCTAATAAACGAAATGGCTAGCTCTCTGTTAAAAGGTCTTTTAATTATCATATTTTTATTAATCGCTTCATGCGGTGGTAAAGAACCCCGGCCTGAACCTGAATGGGTGTATAAACCCCAAAGTGTTGAAATCTCATATACTGCTGATGTTATGCTTAACGAATTTAAAGGTTCTTCCCATGCACTCCAATTGGTTATTTATCAGGTTGACAATGTAAATAAATTTGTTGAGTTGTCAGAATACAAGGATGGCCTGAAAAAATTATTAAAAGCACAGAACTTTGATCCCAGTGTACAAGCGGTAAAAAAGATATTTGTTGATCCTGGTGAATCAAACAAACTGGTATTTGACCGGGCGGAAAAAAGCCAATGGGTAGGCATTGTTGCCGGTTACTTTGATCTTGCTCCGGGACGAGCGACCTGTTTTTTTGAAATTCCCCATAAAATAGAAAAAAAAGGGATGGTTTTTTTTAAAAAAGAAGTGGCGGTCATATCGGATTTTAAATTAAACCTGATGCTAAAAGAGCATGAAATAAAAGGGATCATACTGGATGAATAACACTTCGAAACCGATATTATGGCATCAGGGGCTATTTTTGCAGCCCCACCATTTTCAACAGAATGACACTTTCATGAAGTCTTTATTAACGCCCCATAACAAATATCATACACCATTTTTCTGGGGGTGTGGCCAAATTATTATTCAGGATGCTTCGCTTTCGGAGCGATTAATCGAGATAGAAAAATGCGAACTCATTTTTCAGGACGGCACCTGGGTAAAATTTCCTGAAAATGCAATGATCCAGCGTCGATCTTTTGAGGATTTATCATTCGATGTTGAAGGAGATAAACCGGTTACCGTCTATCTTGGAATTAAAAAATGGAATTCCTTTGACAAAAATGTAACCTCCATTGATTCAAATAATAGCATTGATTCTGTGGGAACCCGCTTTGTTTCCTCTGTCGAGCCTGAAAGTGTACAAGACATTCATGGAGGAGGCGATCCGGTAAATATTAGAAAAATGGATTATGTTGTTAAAATTTTCTGGGATCATGAGATTGACAAATTTAACGAGTATTTAATGATTCCCGTATGCCAGCTTGAACTCAGCGAGGACAAGATCGGTTTATCAAAATCCTATGTAGCACCGACATACATTATCTCCGGTTCAGATATTCTGATGAAGATATTAAAAAATCTCCGGGAAAATATTATTTCCCGATGCAGGGTATTTGAGTCTTATAAATTTTCGCAAGGGCTAAGTTCTGACTTTGATGCTCACTTTATTCCACATTTGTTAGTTCTGAGCGCACTCAACCGGGCACTTCCCAACTTAAATCATATTATAGAAGTCAAGGGTTTTCATCCACAGGCAGCCTATGGGATTTTAAGACAGATTGTTGGAGATTTAAGTACATTTACGGATCGGATAAATGCCTTGGGACAGCTGAAAGATGGAACGCTTTTGCTTCCGGAATATGACCATGTTCAGATTTATAATTGTTTTAATGAAGCACAGATCTTACTTGGAGAATTATTAAGGGGAATTTCCATAGGTGGTGAAACCATTTTCAGCATGAATAGAGAAAATGACTATTTTACAATCAAGCTCCCTGCTGAAGAATTCAGAGATTCCTACATGTATTTCCTTGTATTAAAAACTAAGGCAAAATCTGAACAAATTATCAATGATATGCATAATATAATAAAACTTGGAAATCCAAAAAATATTGATAACATGATTGCAAGAGCTCTTCCGGGTGTCCCTGTCAAACATCGTCTGGTACCTCCGCCAGGAATGCCGAAACGTTCCGGTTCATATTATTTTAGAATCAACTCAAAACATCATTTGTGGGAAGAAATAAAACAGTCGGGAGATATATCCCTTTTCTGGGATAATGCACCGGAGGATACATCAATTGAAATTGTAATTTCACAAATATGAAAGTGAGTTGATAAATGAAAATTTCAGCCGTTGACTGTGTGACAGAATTGCTGGCATACACGTATCATTTAGTTGACCAATTGCAAATCCTTCCCTTGGAGTATGAGCAGGTCTCCGGCAACTATCATCAATTGATCCAGCGCGCAAAATCACGCGCAAAATCAGCTGGAATTCCCAAGAAAAAATTTGATCAGGCTTTATTTGCCATATTTGCATGGATTGACGAAACTATACTTGAAACGGGCTGGCAGCAAAAAAATGATTGGATTAAAAATTCACTACAAAAAACATTTTTTAACACCACCAGTGCCGGGACCCAGTTTTTCACCAGGATTGAAAAACTGAAATCAGAGGATAAAGATATTTTAGAAGTTTATGATTATTGCCTTGCATCCGGCTTTAAAGGTAGTCTGCATGAGTTTTATCATAAGGAAAAACTTGAGGCCATAAAAATAGAAACCAGGAAAAAGTTGACGAACGATGGCGATTTTGATGTGCCTGAGATTCTTTTCCCCGAAGCAGGCGATATCGTTTTCAACAAGCGGTTGAAACGCAAAAAATGGAAAGGTATCTCCAATTTTTCATCTGTTTTTGTTTTATTACCCATTTTGGTGTTTTTAATTCTTTATTATTTTTTTAACGAACGATTGATTCAAATGGTCTCAGACTATGGATTTGTATTGTAATGAAAAAATTTTTTAAATTCTTATTGTATTGTTTTCTTATCCTGGTTTTCCTTACTTTTTTATTTGGAATCGGTTATTGGGCAATGGAGATTAAAGGCTGGCCATGGTGGATTTCCGTGGTGCTTGTCGCATCCTGTATGGGACTTGTATTTGGGTATTTTGCCATAAAAAAGCTGCTCATCCGTCGAAATGAAAAAAAATTCGTCCAGGCCGTTATCACTCAAGAGGAGGCTTTTTCTGAAAAATCAGTTGACACGGAGCCATACATTCAAAAAGAAGCGGAAAATCAGTGGAAAGACTCTATTGCCAAACTTAAAAAATCCCATTTAAGAAAATATGGAAACCCTTTATATGTCCTGCCCTGGTATATTATTATGGGTGAATCCAGGTCAGGGAAAACATCTGCCATAAAAAATTCAAATTTGAGTTCCGCAATGACTGATGTGAGCCAGGCAACAATCATTTCAGGCACGAAAAACTGTGACTGGTGGTTTTTAGAACAGGCAATAGTTCTGGATACTGCCGGACGATATACTATCCCCATTGAAGAAGACAAGGATAAAAAAGAATGGCAGGAATTTCTAACCCTTTTATCAAAATATAGAAAAAAAGAACCCATAAACGGTGTCATCGTTACTGTGGCAAGTGATGCACTTTTAAATGAAGATGCCACCCAATTGAGTGATAAAGCTAAAAGCATCCGCCAGCGCCTTAATCAGATGATGCGAATCCTGGGAGCCAAGTTTCCTGTTTACCTTCTGGTTACAAAAATGGATTTAGTAAATGGATTTACCGATTTTTGCGACCATATACCCGATCAAAGAAGCGGCCAGGTCATGGGATATGCCAATGAAACGGATCAAACGGATGGCATGAAGGTCTTAGAACAATGTATGGCAACGGTTTTCAAGCAGATACGAAACCTGCGATCTATTTTTATTCATAACAGGATCAATAATTTTGCCATTTCCTTTTCCAATGAATTTATGAGCTTAAAACCCGGCCTGGAGTCCTATATTCAGTCTCTATTTGGAGATGATATTTACCAGGCAACCCCATTTTTCAGGGGCATCTATTTTTCCAGTGCCTGCAGAAAAGGACAACCCGGGTCAGATTTTTTAGAGACCACTGGCATCACATATAATAATGAAGGGTCCATGGATCAGAACAAAGGCTTTTTTCTAAAAAGTTTTTTCTCTGCTATTTTACCAAAAGACAGAAATATTTTTTCGCCTTTGACTGAGATAATGCAAATTTTTTTCTGTAAAATTGCTGACTCAAATTCCTTTTTGTCAAATACCTTTGTTAATTTGTTTTTCCTTAACCCCCAAATTTTGTAACTACGTTCCTGAATAAATCAAGAAAAAAATTGGTTCCTCCCAGAGGGTCCCTCCCATTTTTTTCTTGATTTATCCCTTCACTACGTTTTGTTTTTTTGTGGGGGTTAGGGAAATGTTTTATTGGATTTTGCATCATTCCTCCACCATTGGCAGATACCTTTTCCCGGTTTCCCACTCTTCACTGGTTTCAACGAGAATTGCACTGACCAGCCTTAAAAGAGAGGCTTCATTTGGAAAAAGGGTCGCTACCCTGGTTCTGCGTTTTATTTCCTTGTTTAATCGTTCAACCATATTGGTGGACCGCAATTTCTTCCTTTGGTTTTCAGGAAGCATAAAGACTGTTAAACCTTCTATTATATTATCTTCCATCCATGAAGATAGCCGAGATGCAGTTGTTTTGTATTTTTCAACACTCATCTCAAGCAGTCTTTCGGCTTCCACTAAATTTGGAGCATTGAAGATGTTCCTGATATCATTTGCTACCCCTTTTCGCATTGATATTTTTGGAACATAAGGCACTGCATTCCTTTGCATATGAACCTGGCAGCGTTGCCAGGGAACACTTGGAAAAACCGATTCCCTGGCTGCTTTAAGACCGGCATGGTCATCACTGGTGATCATTTTCAAACCATGAAGACCTCTTCTCTTAAGATCCAGGAGGAATTGTCGCCAATGGACTTCAGCCTCACTTAATGAGACACTGGTCCCGAGAATTGTTCTTCTACCATCCTCCATGACCCCGGTCGCAATCAAGACAGCACAGGACATAACCACTCCGTCTTGTCGAACCTTTTCATATCTGGCATCCAATTGAAGAAATGGTATCTTGGGTAAATCTCTGGTTCGCCACTTCTCCAGCTCTTTATCCAAAAGTTTCGATGCATTGCTGACCTGGGTGCTGCTGATTTCAAGCCCACATAGTTTTTTTAGAATCGCAGTAACCTTCCGGGTTGATACTCCCTGGATATACATCTCTGCCATTGCAAGCTTCAGGGCTTTTTCTGAACGAAGACCCTTTTCCAAGGCCGAAGGATAAAAATTAACATCGCCTCTAACTTGAGGGACATTGAGATGAAGTTTGCCCAGTTTTGATGCTACCGATTTATTTTTAAACCCGTTGGCATAGCCTGACCTGTACTCTGTCCGTTCCCAGGGCCTTGCATTTAGTGCTGAAGATCTTTCGACTTTCATAGCTTCATTAATGAGAATGGAGACTGCCTCTCCAATTCCCTCTAAACCATTTTCATTTATTATTTCCAAAACTGTTCGAATTACGGTATCCTCTTCGTGCTGGGTCATTCTTTTTTCCTTTCAGTTTGATTTGGTCGTTAAACAAAAAGGAATTCTAATGTTTGACCCAGCATTTTCAACCCCAGGATCTCATATCCTGGATTTTTGATGAAAATTGAATTTACAGAAAGACTTTTACACTATTATCAGAATGAGTCATATTGTTGATAGGATTTTTTCCTCTTAGTCACTGACATTGTTCTTAAGGTAACAATCCAGATCAAAAAGCTGTTTAAAACTTAAGTCGGTAAATTGTACTTTTCTTTCTTGTCAGCCTTGACCTGATTATGGAATAATCCTCCTGGATTTAAAGTGCGTTTTCTTCTTTTCTTTTTTCTTCTCCTAAAAAAAATAATTAACCAATTTTCTTCATATTCTTCTCTTCTTCTTGAAAGATTTTTCACCCTGCACAATCATGTCCTTTAATCATTGATTTTATCTGGAGACATGTTGTGAATGAGAAAAATAAAAAAGAAAAAGTGTCGTCATTGCAGACTGTTATTTACCCCGGATCATCGAAATTGGGAAAAACAAAATTATTGTCAAAAAACTCCCTGTAGAAAAGCAAGCAAGAAAGCCAGCCAAAAAAAATGGCTGAGCAAACCTGAAAATGAAGATTATTTTCGCAGTCCTGACAATGTAGAGCGGGTTCAAAAATGGAGAGAAAACACCCCCGAATATTGGAAACGAACAAAGCGTTCAATTGCGTTACAAGATCTCTTAACCGCACAACCCATTGAAAACAAAGAAAATAATAGCCAAATTTATGCACAACCCCAAACACATGCGTTACAAGATCTCTTAATGGCGCAATCGCCTGTTATTATAGGGCTAATCTATAATTTAATCGGTTCTGCGTTACAAGATGACATCGCTAACACCCTCCTTCGTATGCAACAATTCGGACAGGAAATTTTATTTTCTAAAACCCAAAACCAAGGAGGGAGTCATGATTGTAAAAAATCCAATTTTAAAACAACGAGTCCGAAAGATACCCAACAGCTTCAGTTGGATCGATCACCGGCTGGTCAGGCAAAGGTATATTGAATCATGTACCCATGAGCAGTCAGCTCTGTATCTATTTTTAGTCTGTGTATCCGATGACAAAGGCTTAAGCTATTATGCGGATAAATCCATTATGAAAAAGCTGGATATGGATATGCAGACTTTGAAAAATGCCAGATCCGGTTTGATTAAAAACAACTTGATTGCTTGGCAGCAACCCATCTACCAGGTTCTCAGTCTTGAACCCATGGTCAATACCCGCCGCTCAGGGCAGATGATGAGCCTGTCCAATCTCCTGAACAATGCGGAGGTGGTCAATGATTGACTATGAAGCCTATGCTCAGATCAGAAACTATTTTACCCGTGATCATTTAAGATACAGCCAGATAGCCAATAAACTTGGATTGGATCAGCGGACAGTTGCGATCTGGGCAAATGAAAAAAAATACCGGGCAAGAAAATCATCGCCGCGTAAAAGTAAGCTTGATCCTTTTAAAAATCATATCATTCAAATGCTGGAAAAACATCAGTACACAGCGCAGCAGATTTACCAACGCATAAAAGAAGATGGGTTTAAAGGTAGAATCACCATTGTAGAGGATTATGTCAGAAAGATCCGTCCTCCTAAAATAAAAGCATATCTAAAACTTGCATTTGCACCGGGTGAATGTGCCCAAGTGGACTGGGGATCATATGGAACGGTTCGAGTTGGTTCCACCACCCGCAGATTAAGTTTTTTTGTGATGGTGCTGTGCCACAGCCGAATGATGTATCTTGAATTTACAGTATCTCAAACCATGGAACATTTTTTGGGATGCCATTTGAATGCCTTTCATTTTTTTGGTGCGGTTCCCGGCAAAATAATGGTGGATAATCTTAAATCCGCTGTATTAAAAAGAACTGTTGGGTGCGCACCGGTATTTAATCCGGGATATCTTGATTTTGCAAACTACTATGGGTTCTCAATCGTTGCTTGTAATGTTCGTAAGGGCAATGAAAAAGGCCGGGTGGAAAATGCAGTTGGCTATGTAAAAAAGAATCTTTTGAACGGGCTGGACATACCCGACTTTTGCGTGATGGAATCTGTGGCAAAAACTTGGGTTGACACAATAGCCAATGTAAGAACTCATGGAGAAACCGGCAAACGACCTTTGGACATGTTCAAAGAAGAGGCTTCCCTTCTTGGGCGATTACCTGCAACCCCCTATGATGTCAGTCAGGTCAGCCAGGTTAGGGCTTCGCCACAATACAGGATAAGCCTTGACGGCAACAGCTATACGGTTCCAGCACAATTGGCCGGTGTCGGGCTTACATTAAAAAAATATCCGGATCGGATTTGTCTGTACCATGGGAATGACCTGGTTGCCCGTCATGCCAGATGTTATGACCGCAAACAGGATATCCAAAACCAAGATCATTCAAGAATATTGTTGGCACAAAGGAAAAAAGCCGCAGATCAGGCAATCTACATGAAGTTTTTGACCTTGTCTGACAAAGCAAAAGAGTATTACCTGCAATTGGGACAACGCCGATTAAATCCCTTCCTTCATATACGAAAAATTGTTGCTTTAAGTGAAATTTATCCTAAAGAGCAGGTTGCCCTGGCCATTGAGGACGCTATTAAATTTGATGCCTTCTCAAGTGAATATATTACCAATATTTTAGAACAGCGATTACGCCCGACTGAAGAGCCAGGCGTACTTCATGTCACCAGAAGTAGTGATCTACTGAATTTAACCATTGACCCTCCGGACCTCTCGATTTACAACATAGGAGATAAAAATGTCTGATTTAGAAAACCACCTGTTATATTTAAAACTGCCTTATATCAGGGAAAACTATGAATCGGTTGCAACAACAGCCGCCCGCAAAAAATGGACACATACTCACTTCTTATCAGAACTGATTAAGCAGGAATCAGGTCTGCGCAGGGATAGAATGATCCAGCGCCGTATCAGTATGGCTAAGTTCCCTGTAATAAAAACCATGGATCATTTTAACTGGTCCTGGCCAAAAAAAATCAATCGGGTTCAAATTGAAAATCTCTTCCATTTGAAATTCATTGAGAAAAAAAGCAATGTCATATTTATAGGTTCAGTTGGCGTGGGCAAAACCCATATTGCCACAGCACTTGGGTACCAGGCCTGTCTTAAAACCAATACGGTATTGTTCACCTCCGCCATTGATGCTGTTAATAATTTGGTAGCAGCACAACGAGCTGGTCTGTTAAAGCAGGAATTAAAAAAATACCTCAAACCAAGCCTGTTATATCTTGACGAATTAGGCTACCTGCCAATTGATAAAATCGGAGCGGATCTACTCTTCCAGATTATCAGCCAACGATATGAACAAGGCTCCATCATTATTACAACAAATCGTGTGTTCCAGGAATGGCCAAAAATCTTCAACAATGACAGCACTCTTACATCTGCATTACTTGACAGATTGCTGCATCATACGGAGGCTGTTGTTATTGAAGGGGACAGTTATCGGATGAGAGAAGAAAAAAATAATTAAAATTTAACATAGCTGGCAGTTCAAAAATAATGATCTGCCAGCCTTTTTTTAACATACATTTTTAAACCAGGGATTTTATTACATTTTAACGCCGCCGCCCACATTTCTCTAACCTTCATTGAGCTTAATGAGGGAGCACTGGTGACTTCCTCATCTGAAATCGTTTTAAAAGGGATATCACCCACATAAAATCCCATACTGCTTAAAAAAATTGATTCTTCCGAATGATTTTGGTTATCATTTTTAATCTCACCATTGTTTGTATCAACATATTTGAATGAAAGCCCGCCCATGCTGATATCAGTTATCTGCCCTACTTTGTGAGATTTGGGGCTAATGGCAGCGTAGGCTCCGTTAACAGCTTCATATCTTTTGCTTTTTCGTCTTTCTACAGTTCTTTTTCTACCTACCATGGTATATTTCCTTTATTTGACTCGAGTCATTTGGAAAATTCAATTGATATTTTCCCTTTCATCACGCAGAGTTTGGCTGCGGTATTTATTTAATTCTTGCAAGAAAGGTGCCTGGTTGATGGCTCATCAGAAGTCATGTCGGGCAACAGTTACAGCAAATTAGGGTAATTTTGTCCCTATGAAAAAATTGTAACATGATTACAAAAAGTTCACACAATTATGAAAAATTTTATGTAATGGAACAAAAATATCTTAAAGTAACCAGCAATAAAGGACAAATTTTACTCTGCAGATATTAGAAGTAATGAGTTGAAGAAAAGGGTTGATTATCCGGCAAATTAAAAATTTGAGGATTATGCTGGACAGCATTCAAATGAGGCCTGCTTTCGAAATATATATTGGGGGTTATGTTTCAAGGCCTGGTGGGAACTATAACGTGAAGTCCAGATCATTTAAAAATTTACCCATACACAAGATATAGCATCCATATCCTTTTATTCTCAGATAAAAAACTCCATTATATGGAAGGGATCAAAATCAAATAAACCAAACGTCCTTTACATTTTATTGGAGACTAACTTTACAGCAGTTCAAACCTTGAAAATAATTTTTAAACAACCTTTATTCTACATTCAAAATTTGACATTGTTTACTCAGATAGGTTTTTGGGAGATGGCCTTGCAGCATATTTGTGAAGAGCCTGGAAATAGGCAACGATTTCGGGCGGAATCGAGGTAAACCGAACCGAGTGAGTGTATCCGTCCTTACCCAATTGCTTGATCACCTTCCCATAGAAGTCATTACCCGGAAGCCCATCGCCCACATCCCCCAAATCCATCTTGAGGTTGGTTAGCAGCTCAATCTGCTCATCCAGGGCAATCTCGATGCTCTTTGTTGAAAGCCGAATCACCTTGCCCTGTAGTCTTTCCCCCCCCACATGCTTGCCTTCAACCACGGTGCAGCGAATGGGGATCTGTAGGGCGAGAGTGACCAGGGCAGAATCCTTTCCCTCAAGAATAAGGTTGTAGCTTCCGGCTATACCGCCCACCTCGTAAATCATCAGTGGTATTTCTGATCCTTTTGGGAACACGTTCTGTTGGGAGTCAATGCGTAATACCTCACCCGCCTGCTTTCGGACCGACTCGGAAATGAGGATCTGTCCACCAACCGTATAGGACTCAATCCGGCTGGCCATGTTTACACCGCTCCCGATCACAGTGTACTTGCTCCGCTTGCTCGATCCGATGTTGCCAATAATCACTTCCGTCTCATTAAGGCCTATTCCCATCTCCAACTCTGGGAGGGCCTTTGAACGGTTCTCCTTGTTTACCTGGGTCATGGCATTTTGCATGTCAATGGAACATGCAATGGCTCGTTGGATTCTGTCGGGCATCTCTTGAGGGGCGCCAAATATGATAAGCAGAGCGTCGCCTATAATCTCATTTATGGTGCCGTTGTATTTCAGGACCACGTCTACCATGATTTCGAAATATAAATTGAGCATCTGAACCACCTTCTCTGGCTCGAGACGTTCAGCGATGGCAGTAAATCCCCTCAGGTCCGTCATCATGACTGTAACCTTCCGTTTCTCGCCCCCTAATTCAAGAGCTGAAGGGTTCTCAATGAGGGAATTCATCACTTCGGTGGAAAGGTAGCGGCCGAACATTTTTTTGAGCATTATCGTTAAATCAGCGAGCCTTGCCTCACGATCTCTCCAGCGAGTAATGATGTAGGCAGACAGTGATAGAAACCCGAGATACATAATCAGGTATATGGGACCAGCTAAGAAAGCCCACAAGTTTACAAGCCGCCCGCCATCGTAAAGTGGAGCCGCCATCAGAGGCGCGTATGGGAAAAGACCAAACTGCGAGGCGATAATCGACCCTACCACAAGGAGCAGGGCAAAGCCGAGACCCACTAAAACGACGGGTATCCTGAACAGGAGAAACGCCACGAAGCCTTGTCCCAGAAGAACCATGGCATTAGGAGTAGTTAGCGGGCCACCGCAGACAGCGACGATTGCTTCCTCGAGCCACCATAAAAACACCGTCACATAAGCAAACGTACTATTTTCCGGGCTGCGGTGCCGAAGCTGAAGACCGACCACGAGAAGTATGCTCCAAGCGATCACAAAACCCCAACCAATTGGCAGCAACTTCTTCATAAACACAGGGTCAAAGAACGGAATCCTTTCGGGATTGCTAATATAATGGTGGAATAACAGGGTCGTGAATGGTGCTAACAGCACCCAAAAACAGATGATGAGCAGGCACTTATCGACTGTACTCCACTCCAACGGGTTGCCGACTCGGCCGATCATTTTTTTTAAGAACGGAATTCTTTTTGTTTCTTCCATGCTCACTCCTGATTAACCCATTTCTAAATGTTTTGCTAAATCTGTAGAACTTATATTTAATTTCCGAACAGTCCAATTTGACTATGAAGGTTCCATCATACAAAAAAAGAAGAGAAACAAGCGAAAATCACTTTAAACTTAAAGCAGAATATCAATAAAATAAGGATATAATAAATTATGGAGCAAGGCAAATGGTATTGCAAAAGTAAAATTCCATTATATAGAAAAAGGAACAATCGAATGAATCAATTTCACATTAATGTTAATTGGAGATTAACTTTACAGTAGCTCAAACTCTAAAAACTGATTTTTTAAAACCTCAAATATCTTTGCCCCTGACATTGCGTAGAATATTTTTAACAAGGGTATTCTTACATAGTTTTTCACCAGAATGGCGAAATTGAAAGGAACAGTCCCTTTTTTAAGGAAAGTATTTCTGACTTGACCCAAATGGATATATTGAATAAGAAATAAAGATAAAGTTTTTCTGTATTAATCAACTACGCTCTAAAAAGATCGGAGAATAAATATGAAGAAAAACAACGCAGCCTATTTAACGAGCAAATTATCCAAGAGCCAAAAGCGGCGTTTAATAAGTCTGTCAATCAAACAGGCATTGGACAAAGTAAAGGAAAAGGGCAAAAAGGACAAGTAAATGCAGAACAACTTGATTTATTTGAACATCAAGCAGCACAACTGCCAAAGATTAAAATCCCAGGCAAATTGCGAGCCAAGCAGAAAGTATCAACTGCCCCCATCGGAAGAGTGGATATCTCCCAAGCCGGGTACGTTATACAAAGTCCACAAGACGCAGCCACACTCCTATCCCACCTTGTTGTAGAACCCCAAGAGAACGCATATTTCATATCGTTAGATAAAGATGAGAAACCTTCACAGGCCCTGGAAAAAAAGAGGGGTTAATCTATGTAAAAATATTCTATGCAATATCAGGAGCAAAAAAACCACCCCAGGCAGTGAAACCCAGGGTGGAATGACAAAATTCAAAATGATGTGGTGTATTAGGTCACATCATTTATTTCATATCATAATTTTTTTTAATTAAAAAGTTTTATAAAATTATATTCAGGAGCAATACCCGGGTATTTAGATGGCTGGTTTTTTTATTTATATGATAAAAAATGTGAGTTTTTAATGAGCAACACATACCCTGATGTCCCCCTATTGTCCCCCCAAATAAAAAACGGGGATTTCAAATAGAGCTTAAAAGCTCTTGAAACCCCCGTCTTTACTATATGGTACCGAAGAAAGGACTTGAACCTTCACGTCTCGCGACACTAGATCCTAAGTCTAGCGTGTCTACCAATTCCACCACTTCGGCTTAATCCTTTTTTCATATCATTTGGTGCCGAAGGGGAGATTCGAACTCCCACAAGCGTTCGCTCACTTGTCCCTGAAACAA
>Ga0233437_1001040_pt1 | contig 54477 bp, 51 predicted proteins | sample SI_122_August201_FD_182714 | JGI IMG/M metagenome (GOLD analysis project Ga0233437, IMG submission 182714) | Seawater microbial communities from Saanich Inlet, British Columbia, Canada - SI_122_August2016_200_MG | ecosystem: Environmental > Aquatic > Marine > Inlet | place: Canada: British...
CCGAAAACTTTTTGAACTTATATGTTATTACTTCGACCATAAATAGCACCTCTTTTTTGTTTTGATCAACTAAAAAAGAAATCATGGTGCTATTTATACTTATTTAAAAAGCAATTCTACGGTGCCTAAGCAAAATAAAAAATAAAAATTAAATTATTCTAGCTTTCTCAATCACAACATCTTCTACTGGCTTATCGTTAGCACCAGTAGAAACTTTACCAATTGCGTCAACTACGTCCATCCCATCAACAACTTCACCAAAAACTGGGTGCATGCTGTCTAGATAATTGTTGTTGACTAAGTTAATGAAAAACTGACTGCTACCTGTGTTCGGTCCCCGATTAGCCATAGAAATTGTACCTATGTTGTTAGCGTTACTTGAAGTGAACTCGTCTTGGATCGAAGGGATACTGGGATCGCCCATGCCGGTACCAGTTGGATCACCACCTTGGACCATAAAACCATCAATTACTCGATGGAATATGGTATCATCGTATGTTCCTGATTCTATAAGGTTAATGAAATTACCTGTAGTTATTGGCATGTCATCAGCTAGTTGAATTGTGATCTCGCCCATGTTAGTTTCTAAGACAACTGTAACACTTTTACTATTAGTGTTATCTGTGTTTTCAGTATTTTCACTAGCTTTATTGTTACTTTCCTCGGAATTATTTGCATTGTTCATGTAAATTCCTCCTGCCAAAATTATTACAACAATTAAGGCAATTATTGGATACATAAATTTTTTTATTTTCATAATGAGGTTTGTAAAGAAGTGATATAAAAAGATTTTGAAAGAAGGTTAAACTGTTACCAGTATAGTAATGTGAGAATGCTCTTTTTTGCTTCAAGTAAAGGAGTTTCTAAATCTAAGTGGGAAACTATTCTCGCATTCTGATCAGAATCACGCATACTAATTAATAAACCCAAATCCCCTGCAGATTCAATGCCTTTAGTTATTATGTGTGGGGGTAAGGTGACCAATGTACCTCTTTCGGCTTCTTCTGGATCATCTGTACAACAGTCGCTTCTTACAATCGCTTTCTCTTGATATGAACCACCATCTATATTACCATTATTTCTCTTATCATACATGACACCTTGGTGTACATCAAATCTTTCACTTGAAAAGATAGGAACTACTTTTTCTATTTCTCCTGTTGCCAAATTTTTAATCGTAATTTTTTCTGTAGGAAAATCTCCATGACGTGTGTAAACTCTTCCATCATGCGTTATATGTTCTCCTGGATTGAAACCTGAACCATCAAAAGGTCTGGCATTCTTTAAAACTACTTTTTTAGTTAATGCGTCTACAAGATGTCCTCTCTGAATCCCTTCATAAGGTACAATGCATAATTTACTACCAATAAATTCAACTGCACCAATATTTCTATAGTCAAGCACTTCATCTGTTTTAGTTTCATATAACTTTATTCCAGCATCATAAACAATGCCATCTTTGATTGCAAATTTTGTCCATCCCACCTTTCCTGGTTCATGTCTTGGACCAACTCTTAGAACTTCTTCTCCATTATTTATGTTAATACCAACAATGTAACCTGAATTCATCGATAGGTAGAGTGTATTTTCATCAATTACATGATTGCCATTAGGTATCTCTTCAAAAATTTGATCTTTATCTGATGATGGAACTGCAGACCAAATTGGGTCAGAAAGTGTTTCTCCAGGAGTCCATTGGTGTAAAGTAAGTCTTTTTGGATTTTCCTGAGTTAAACTAACAAGATATTTTAAGTCAAACATTATGTGGTTATGAAGAGATATTGTTTATAACAATTTCTATGTTATCAAATATATTCTTAGAAGAATATTAAAAAAAAGAACGTCGAGGCTGGGACTTCCAAATCCTCAGGAATTTGTAGTCTCCCTGAAAGGATGTTTGAACCCAGATATCCAAAAGGAAATCAGCTTAGCAGGCTGACGCAGTATTCTCCGGCGCAAGCAAACGCTTTTTCGCCACCAGATTGTGCCACCTCGACGTAATGAGGTGATTCTTGCTCAAATTTATATAAACTTTTTGTTTTTGTAAGCTTTAATTTAGATTTCACTTAACCAACACCTTTATATAATATAATTTGTTTCTTAATCTAACATGAAAAGGGGGATAGTGTTATTAGTATTAGTGTTTTTTCTAGCTGTTGGGTTTGTGAGTGCGGCATGTGATGATGATGATGCTGATGGTTTTTGTGATATTAGTTATTGTAACTTTCCAATAAGCGATTCTGTAGATTTTGAACTTGTAACTGATTTGTCTTGTCCTTCACAAGATGGAATTTCTGTTTCTAGTAATGTTAATGATATTATACTTGACTGTAATGGGTTCAGTATAACTGGTGATGGGACTAATGAAGGCATAACAATAGATGGGGCAACAGGAATTACCATAAAAAATTGTTTTATTGATAATTTTTTGGTAGGAATTTATTTGGATGAATATAGTAGTCAAAATGTCTTACTTGACAATGTAGTTTCTAATAGTGAAAGGGGCATATGGTTATATTCCAGTTCTGATAATGTTCTAAATAGGAATGTTGCTCATGATAGTACCGAGTATGATGTTGTTTTATCTAGCTCTTCTGCTGTACTTAACAATAATGTTGCATATTCTACTGGTGAGGCTGGACTTAATAATTTTTTTTGTAGTGGTTCAACTGTTTCTGGTAGTGGGAATTTTTTTGAAATAGCTTCTGGTTGTAATAGCTGGCCAGTTGAAGATCAAGATTACTTTACTATCACAGATCCACAATCAATTACTTGTGGAGATACAATTGAACAAGGTTTTAATGGTAATGAAAATTATGGGTATTATGTTGTTGATAGTAGTTGTAGTGCAATTGAGAATGGCATAACATTAGAATCAAATAATGTTTTCTTGAATTGTCAAGATAACACTTTAACTGGTTCAGGAAGTTATTCAGGCGTAGTTACAAGTATTTTGACCGCTGTTGATAATGTTGTAATCCAGAGGTGTGATATTACTAACTTTAATTATGGTATATCTTCCTCCGATGACGAAGTTCAAATGTCTTATAACAATATTTATGAGAATTCAAGAGGTGTTTACATCACCTCTGATGAAAATATATTAAGTAACAACATAATACAAGATAACCTCCAAGATGGAGTTTACATTTATGGGACTTCATTGGATAACATAATTAATGATAATTTTATCTGTAATAACAATTTAAATGAAGGCAGTTATTACGACTTTTATTGTCCATACACATCTACTGTTTCTGAAGGTACTGGGAATACGATCGGTTCCATTACGATGTGTAATGGTTGGCCACAGTTAGGAGATGATTACGAATCTTGTGAAGCATCTTGTACTGATGGAGATAATGATGGGTATGGCGACATTAATGCAAATAATGGACTAATTAATAATTGCGATTATGATGAAGCAGATTGCGACGACTCTGATATTAATGTGAATCCTGGAAGAACTGAAAGTTGTGGGAATTCAAAAGATGATAATTGTAATGGAATTGTAGATTGTGATGATGATCAATGTATCGGCGAAGCTCATTGTGTAGACGCAGATGCCGATGGATATAATGCTTATTTTGATTGTGATGATAATGATCCTGCAGTAAACCCGGGCGCTACAGAAATTTGTGATGATGGTATAAACAACGATTGTGATTTTTATGATGTTGATTGTGATGATCCTGATTGTATTGGGGATGTTGCTTGTCCAGGAACTTGTCAAACAGTTAATTGTGGTGATACGATTTCTAACCCAGGGAGTTATTGTTTAAGTGAATGCTTGACTCTTGGTAGCTATAATGGTGTAGATTTTGGTGTTATGATTGAATCTGACGATGTTTATTTTGATTGTAATAGTGTTCCTATTGTTGGTCAAGGATCTGGTAATGGGGTCTTAGTTGGGAAAATGTTGCCTGATGAATCTTATATGGGAATTACTATAAGTGGTTGTGATGTAAGTAACTTTGAAAGAGGGATCTTTCTTAAAGCCGTCACTTCTTTAGTTGAGAGTAGTTTCCTTCACGATAATGTTCAACAAGGTATTTGGGTAACAGGAAGTTCAAATACAATTCAAAATAATGAAATTTATGATAACACTTACAAAGGAATTTATGTTGATGGAGAATATAACCAGTTCCAAGAAAACTTAATTTATGGTAATAGTCAATATGGCATCTCAATTAGTGCAGATAATAATGAATTAACAGATAATAATTTTTGCACTAATGATATTGATATAAGTTGTTCCCCTAATCACGAACCGACTACTATTGGAAATTATTTTGAAACATATTCTATATGTTCTGATAATTTTGTTAATAGAGCAATTGATACTGAAGATTATTTTTGTGATGGGAGTCAAGATGTTACTGAAGATAACAAAAATACTTTCATAGCTGATTTGACTGATAACTTTGGTGGAGCTCCAACTGGAACATGGACAGATCTTGATGGTAATGGCATTCTTGAATGGGAAGATGTCCTATTATTCATTGAATTATACTTAGCAGCAAATCCTTGAAAATGGTAAAAGCAAAAAAGAAAGGAATGCGAAGGCCGAAAAGTAAGGTCAAGCTTAAACCTAAAAGTAAACACCATTTTCATAATCTTAAACATACTGGTTCTCATAGAAGTTTTCAAAGGACTATTCTTGATCATAAAGCTATTGAACATGTTAACAAGCAGATGATTATCTTAGGAATATCTGTACTTGCAATAATAGTTTTAGCTTTACTGTTAATGTATTCAGATAACTTTTCTGGAAAAGCTATTGAAATTACTCCAGCTAGTTGTCCACAAGGAAATCTATGTTTACAGGATTTTGATACTCAGGCGGGATATGATTATTTTACAACAATGACGGCTGAAAATGGAGATGTAATTACAATAAATGTATTTGCACATACCTTGGATGTTGTTTATGGGTCTAATTTTCAGTTAACTTATGATTCTGCAATTATAGAATATGTCGGTCATGCTGTTAATTTAGCTTGGGATTGGTACGATGTTGATATTGATGAAGTTAATGGTATTATCACTTTTACTTCTTTAGCTACTAATGGTGTTTCAGGACAAGGATTAGAAATGTTAAGGCTTGAGCTAAATGTTATTGGTAATGAACTTGATAATTTTAATTTTGAATTTCCTGTAGGTACTTATGAATTGGTTGATGCAAGTCTTATCAACGTAATGTCTGGTGTAGAAGGAGCAAGTTTCAGTGTAATTGTAAGTGCTTGTCAAGATGCCGATGCAGATGGGCATGATACTTGTGATATTGGAGATGATGGTAATAATGATAATGAAGATGCTGATTGTGATGATACTGACAATACTATCTGGGAAAACTTAGACTTATATGTTGATGTCGATTTCGATGGTTATGGTACTGGAAATGCTGAAACACAATGTACTGACGGTTCTGTGCCAAGTAGTTATTCCTTAATAGGTGGGGATTGTGATGATGATCCTTTTGATTTTGGTCCTTTTATTTATCCTGGTGCTACAGAAAATTGTCTTAATGCAATGGATGATGATTGTGATACTTTAATCGATTGCCATGACGATGAATGTAATGCTTGTGTGCCAGAAATTTGTGATGATAGTTTAGATAATGATGGAGACCTTTATTTTGATTGTTATGATTCTGACTGTGATCCACATTATGTGTGTGAGGGGACAGAAACTAGTTGTGGTGACGGCTTAGATGATGATTCAGATACCTTAATTGATTGCAACGACCCTGACTGTGTTAACGATAATTATTGCATTGATGCTGACCTTGATGGCTATAATGCTGTTGAAGACTGCAACGATGCTAACGCTACTATTAACCCTGGCGCGCAAGAAGTCTGTGCTGATGGTGTTGACCAAGACTGTGACTCTCTAATTGACTGTGCAGATAATAGTGAATGTATTGCAGAAACAGGCCCGCATGGCGGTCTATGTGAGTTCCCAGAACTTACTTGTGATGATGGCCTTGACAATGATGGTGACGAATTAATAGATTGTTATGACCCTGATTGTTGTGATGATGTTGTTAATTGTGCGGTTTGTTATGCTGACGATTGTACTGATGACGATGCTGATGGATATTATGTACAAGCAGAATGTGGTGTTGAACAAGATTGTGATGATACTCAAGCAGGAGTTAACCCTGGTGTTGTTAATGAAGTCTGTGCTGATGGTTTAGATAATAATTGTAATGGTTATGTTGATTGTGATCCTGGAGGAATCTGTCAAGACTTTTTTGGTAATGGTGTGATATGCGACTTTGCAGAATTTGAAGTTGATATTACTGTCACTGAAGCAGATCAACCATTTAATGTGGGTGTATTCAATTTAGAATCTGAATATAACATTACAATTACAGTTTCACCATTGTTAGAAGATTTGCCTGACAATCATTTAGTAATTGTCCAAATATCTGATGTCGATGGTAATGTATTAGATATCTTATCAGAATATCAAAGTAGTTTGATCGCTTTAGGATCAGAAGAAGTGAGTTTTGCTTATACTCCTCAAGAGTCTGGGATACAAACGATAGAAGCTTTCGTATGGTCTGACTGGTTAGATTTAGGAGGAAGCATCTTGTTAAGTTCAGTAGAAGATGATTATGAAGTAGTTGGCGAATTGTCCTTCACTGAATGTGGTAATGATTGGGATTGTATTATTACCGAAGCTGAGACTTGTAATCTGGCTAATTTTACTAATGCATCAACAAGGTCAAATCCTATTCTTACAATGTTCTCCATGACGAGTGCCTTAGATTATGAAATCTTAGGAGAAACTGAAAATCAATGTGTTTTAAGTTATGAATATATAGATTATTATATGAACCTTACTGAAGAATCTTATCAATATTTTTTAGATTTGGGATATGGTGAAGAGTATATTAATGAATACGAATTTAATTTCTCTAGGGATAATGCTGAAATTATGATCGGCCATAGAGAAAATTGTTATTTTAATAATAATGACTTAGCAATGTATTTCACATATACTTTAGATTATCTTTTGAATGGAACTTATGTTCTTGATGTTAGTTGTAATATGGATGGTGAATGTGATTATACAATGGAAGATATTACTTATTATTGTGAACCTGTAGATTAATAAAGAGGAATTGAAAAAGTGATAAAAAAATTAATTACCCTGTTCAGCGTGTTCCTATTAATAATTCCACTAGCTTTAGCTACCTTTACCTTAGACTTAGACGAAAATTATACAACTGGTGCTACAGTATCTTTTAATGGTACTTGTGATGAAGATGATCAAATAGCTTTCCAATTGACAACTGTCGGAACTACTGTTTGGGTTGCACAAGAAGGAGTGGCTAATAATGCATTTTCAACGACTTATGTGCCCGCAGATGCTTATTATACTCTTTACAGTGTTTGTGGTAGTTCTTTAAATAACACTTTTTGTGTTGGAGATAATTGTGTGGGGGCAGAACCTGTGACAGAACCGGCAGCAACAGTCTGATGCTGGAAGTAGTTCTTCCTCAAGTTCATCTTCAAGCGGCGGAGGTCGTGGACCTAGTGAATGTACTTCCGATTGGAGTTGCGGTGCTTGGTCATACTGTACTAACGAACTTATTCAAACAAGAATTTGTCAAGACCTGAACTTCTGTTATGATTATGATACTATGCCAGAAACTGAACAGAGTTGTGAAGAATGTTCTGAATCATGGATTTGTACAACCTGGGACGAATGTATTGGAGACCAAAATTCCAGAACTTGTGCTGACGAACATAATTGTACTACTCAGGAATTGAAACCTTCCTTATCTAAATCTTGTGAAGAGGAAGAAGCTGAAGGAATTGCACCAGCTGCAACAGTTACAAGTGAAAGTGAATTGCCAAGTACGCCAAGTTATACTTACACTGAACCAACAACTCCAGAATATTATACTGAACCAGTATCAGAGCAACAGCCAACTTTAACTTCAATGCTAAAAGATGAAGCTTACAAGATTTGGCAAGGGTACAAAGTTTTTGTTATTGCTTTACCTAGCATACTTTTGATTGCAATACTAATCATAATAATCCTTGTTCATCGTTCACATAACCATGGGCCAGCAAGTAACATGGGCCAGTTACACACTTATGTTCAAGCAGAATTTAAGTCTGGAATGTCAAAGAGCCAAATTAGGGATAACTTGAAATCTTCTGGTTGGACCGACGATGAAATTTCTCAAGCAATGCAAGGTTTGGATGATACTCATATGTTGAACCAGCAACCGCCAATACAACAACCTCCTGTTCAGTCCCAACAGCCGCCGGCGCAATAGAATACTAACTAATTCTAAAATAAATAAAAGAAAAAAGTAGCGGGGGAAGGATTTGAACCTTCGATCTTTACCCGAGAACCATAAATGATCCTCTCCGGGTAACCCGAAGTTTCGTGAGAAACTATATGAGCCTTCCGCATCAACACATTAAGTAATTGATTCGGCGGGTACTCCTAGCTTCCCTATTGCGGTTTGCGAGAGATTTCTCAACAAATCCCCGCTATCCTCCCGCTGGTATTGAAAGGAAAGCTTTTCCTTTAAAAAACTTTGGTTTAAATATTGTATTTTTCACATATTAATTTGAATCTTTCCACATGTAATGGATTAGTAAAACCAATTTCTTTAAAGATTTGGAAATTTTCTTTTCTGTAAATTGAAATTCTATATTGAATTGTTCTGTAAGTTCCACCTATTCTTTCTTTAAGGAAAGATGTAATCCCTACTGATTGCAATAATATTTTTATGTCCACAGCATAGTCAAAATCTTTTGTAATGAACCTAATCTCTTTTAGGGATTTGAAAATTGTTCCTTCCATTGCAAAGGCTTCTCTTAAATATGCCATTTTTACAGAATTTGGAGAGTCAAACAACCATTTTGGAGCTCTCATTTCTTGATCTGATTTACTAAAATCTAACACATAATGTAGGAAGTTACATATAACAGTTGAATTAGTATATGTGTCATGACAATTATTTCCTTTTCTGATGAATATTTTATTGTTGGGCGAAAATAATTCTGTGATGAGGTTTTTGAATAATAGATTTTTCTTGAAGTCTTTCTTCTGAGAGAAATATACTCTTCTTAAATCTTTAATTAAACTGGCATCAGGCATCATTCCAGCTAAAGTTGCAACATCTTCATCTAAGATAAATGGAACCTTGATCTTTATTTTATTTGGACAACTAAATGAACTTAACTCATAAATCTCTCCTTTTCTTTTAACATTAAATATTTCAAGTTCTTCTAAGTTGATTTGTTGATATTTTTCCATTTTTTTGACCTCCAAGTTTTCATAATCTTAAACTTGGGGTTGTAAGAAAAAGAGTGGACTTAGCATAACTCATTAAATTTCTTTCTGACTATGTCAAAAGAATTTTATTAAGAGTTTTGCGTAGCTCTTTTTCTCTATTACTTGGGAAACTGTTAGTATATAAAGAATCTGTATACTTGTCTAGTGGGTATTCTTCTTCAAATCCTCCCCTCGCTATTTTTTATTTCCTTTTCTTAGTGTTGATTAATCTAAGTAAATTTTATATACTGTAAAAATTTTCTTTAATTAAGTTTTAAATTCAAATTAGTACTAAAAAGGGGATTTGACGATGGTTAAGAAGAAAGCTAAGAATAATTTTAGAAGAAATATTTCTGAATTTAGTGTTAATAAAAAGCTTTATATCTCTTTAATAGTAAGTTGTGTTGTTATAATTTTATTGTTTATTCTGTTTTTGAATTTACGTTCGGGTAATACTATTGCAGGAGAAGCTTTTTATTTACCTCCAGCAGATTCCTGTATTGATTCAGATGGTGGTCTAAATTTAGAAGTTTTAGGTACTGCAACAGCAACTTATTCCGATGGTAGTGTGATTGATATGACTGATGGGTGTCGTAGTGAAGAAATCTTAGAAGAATTCGACTGTGTTGATGAGAATCGCCTTATGGGTGTGTTTGCTAATTGTAGTAGAGATGGCCTAGTTTGTATTAATGGTGAATGTGTGAATGGTTGTACAAATATCAATAGTAATGGTTATTGTGAAAGTGAAGATGTGGATAATGATTGGATTAATGTAATGGATTATGGTGCAATTGGAGATGGGGTAAATGATGATTCACAAGCAATACAAGATGCAGTAGATGCTGCTGCAGATAATGTTTTATTTTTTCCTGAAGGACGTTATAGTGTTACTCAAAGTATAAACATTAATAGTCCTTTGGAAATTAAATCAGATCAAGCTATCATCTCTTTTGACTTTTCTCCTTCTCCATCTCAAGGTTTTTTGTTTGATATAACCTCAAATGATGTGGTTGTAGATGGTCTTACTTTTGATGGTACTAATCTTGTTTTTTTAGAAGATACTAATAATCGATATGCAATCATGGTTAATGGTGGGGAAAGTGTAGATATAAAAAACTGCAAATTTACAAATCTTAATTCTAAAGGTTATGAAGATCATACATTAAAAGTAACTCACGCAATATATTTAAGTAGTTCACATAATAGTGTTATCCAAAATAACCTTTTTGATTTAATTTCAGGTTCTGCCATTTTTGTTGCAGATAGTGATTATACATTAATCCAGTTTAATGATATTAGCAATACTGGTTGGTATTCAATACATTATGATAGAAATTCTAATAATGCAGATATTATTGGAAACCGGATTGTTGGTGAAGAATCGGGAATAAGATATTATGGTGGTTCAATAAATATCATGAGTCAAGTACCTCATCCAACAAATAATATGATTAAAATTTTTGATAATTACATTTCTGGGATACATTCTTATGGTGCAGCAATTCGTGTTTTAAGTACATCTAATGTAATTATTGAAAATAACTTTTTAGAAAATGTTCGTCAAGAAGATTCTTTTGTTAGCTATATCTCTGTGAGTGCAAGAAATGGTCAACTTATTGATGATGTTTGGACAAATAATGGTCCTTTTGAAAAGATCTTGATTAAAAAAAATACTCTCATTGCAGGTGATGTTGGTAATGTTGGAATTTATGTGAATAACATGCAGTTAGGGGACGACTTACCATTAGGTTATTCAGAAGATGTTATCATAACTGATAATAAAATTACTTCTTTAGATAAAGATAATCAATATTATGATCATGCAATATTTATACATAGTAATACTGGTGGTTTAAAAAATGTTGAAATTTCTAATAATTATGTCTCTGGGTTGCCAGGAAGTAGTAATCCTTTGGGAGGTCTTATAGGGTTAATTGGTCTTGCTGCATTTGATGATGGGAAAGATTTGACAGAAGTTTTAATAAAAGATAATGATGTTGAATATTTTGATGTTCCTCCCGAATCTAATGGTAGTAAAGTTGGAATTTATGTTGGACAATACTCTAATAATGTTGAAGTAAAAGGCAATAACATAAAAAATTTTAGTTATGGCGTGAGATTAGATTCTAATGCTGGGCCCGATATTTATGGTGTCAATGATAATAATTTCTTTGGAAACATTGTTAACATTCTTACTGGTGGTAATGTTATCATTGATGACTTAGATGTTATTGAAATTCCTTTATGGGATCTATCTTGGATATGTAACCAAAATGATTTATGTGAATCTGAGTTAGCTGAAACTAGCGAATATTGTCCTAATGAATGTTAATTTTTTCTTTTTTAACTAGTTTGTCTCCACTTCCCAACACCAAAAACATTTATATACAATAAGTTATTTTCATATAATATGAAAAAGGGTGGTAGAAAGAAGTCTTCTACTAGTAAGAAGATTCGTTGGATGAGATGGATAAGCATAACTTTAATAATTCTTATTGTTCTTATGATAATATCAACATTCTTTACTTCAAAGAATATTGGTAATGTTGCTTTAATAAAAGTAAATGGTGTTATTACAGGTAATGGTGGAAGTTCTTACCTTACTGGAAGTACATTATCTTCACAAGAAATTGTAGCATTTATTGAAGATGCAGAAAATAGCCCCTGGGTTGAAGCTATTGTTATAGAAATTAATTCTCCCGGCGGGTCGGCAGTAGCGTCTGACGAGATTGCTAGCGCATTAAAGAAAACAACTAAACCAACTGTAGCAGTTATTAGAGAAGTTGGCGCTTCTGGTGGTTATTGGGTAGCTAGTGCAACAGATCATGTGGTGGCTAACCGAATGTCAATTACCGGAAGTATTGGCGTGATTTCATCTTATCTCGAATTTAGCGGTTTAATGGAAAAGTATGGTGTTAATTATCAACGTTTAGTTGCTGGCGAAAATAAGGATATTGGTAGCCCTTTCCGCGCTTTGACAGAAAATGAAGAAGAAATCTTACAAGAAAAGTTAGACATTATCCATGATTATTTTATTCAAGCAATAGCAGAAAACCGAGCCTTGTCAGAAACTGAAGTTGAACAGTTAGCAACTGGCGAGTTTTTCTTAGGTATAGAAGCTCAACAGTTAAATTTGGTAGATGAATTAGGTGATATGGGAACTGCAAAAAGCTATCTTCAGGAAACTTATGGTTTGGAAAAAATAACGTACCAAAGTTATGCGCATGAATTAACTTTAATGGAACTGTTACAGTCAGTTTTTACAGATTTTTCTTTACATTTAGGTGAAGGGTTAGGTAACAGTTTTGTTCAAGAATCTAACAGTTTAGAAATATTAGCTTAACTTTATTATTAGGGGTGTAGATGGTAGTATGAAATGTAAGTTTTATGTAATTTCATTAATAGTTATAGTTTTCTTAGTTAGTATAGCTAGCCTTGTTATAGCTCCAGGTATAGAAAATCTAAATGTGGAAGATACACCTTTAGAAAATAAAGTAGAACATGAAGTTCTGGAAACTTTAGCTGACGAAGGAGAAGTTAAAGTTGTAATTAAGTTTAAAGATGATGCCGATACAACAATTGAAAATCAAGATTTGGAAGAAAGGAAAGAAGCAATAGAAGAAAAGCAGGAAGAGTTCTTGGAAGAAATGGAATCTACTGGTCTTGACACAATTGTTCCTGAAGAAAAAGTTCAAATAGATTCTGGTGTGGGTATACTTTCTGATGAAGAACTTGTTGAAGAAATACAAAATGAAGAAATTCTCGACATTGAAGAAGATCTTAATGAACAGGAAAATGTTGATATAGAAATAACTCACCAGTTTGAAACTATTAACGCAATATCTGCTGAAATTGATAGTGAAAATACTTTAGAGGAAATTGCTGAAAATGATTTAGTTGAAGCAATCTATTTAGATTATCCAGTTACAATTAGTCTTGACGAAAGTATTCCTCAAGTTAATGCTGACGATGTCTGGGGGTTGCAAGCTTCTGGAATTAATCTTACTGGCGAAGGAGAAACTGTTTGTGTCATAGATACTGGAATTGATTATACTCACGATTATTTAGGCAATTGTAATCCAGTAGTTTATGACCTTGATGGGGATAATGAAAGTTTAGGTACTCCTGTGGAATCTGCTCACCCTTATACTAACAGTTATGAAAATACTTGGACAATAACCCAACCAGGGTACACTAACATTGCTGTACACTTTGATAGTATTGGCTTAGAATCTCCTGGTGAATATGGGGGTGATAGTACAGATAGAATTTATGTTTATGATGAGAATAATAACACTTTAGCAGTTTACAAAGGAGATCATACTGATGTTTGGTCACCAAGTGCTGCTGGAGATACAATTTATGTTAAATTGCTCACAAACCCTTCAATGACAGATTATGGGTTTTATATTGACCAATCAATTAATGGTACTACTAATACTACTATGAATTGGAGTTCTTGTTCAAAAGTAATTGGTGGTTATGATATTTACAATAATGATGCTAATCCTATGGATGATCATTGGCATGGTACACACTGTGCTGGGATTGTATCTTCTATTCATAGTACATATAATGGTGTAGCACCCGATGCCAACTTAGTGGCAATAAAGGCTTTAAATTCTGGTGGTGGTGGTTACAGTTCTGACGTGGCAGCGGGTATTGATTGGTGTACAAGTAATGCCGAAAGGTTAAATATTTCAGTAATGAGTTTAAGTTTAGGTTGTGATGGTGCTGGTTGTACTCACTATCAAACTTATTGTAATAGTGACCTTACTGCGGATGCTATTAATACTGCCCATTCAAATAAAATAGTTGTTGCTATTGCTTCTGGAAATGGATACTGGACAGATGGTATCTCAAATCCTGGCTGTGTAGAAAATGCTATGCCTGTTGGTGCAGTTACAAGTCCAGGAGATTTAATGGCTTCATATACAAACAGGGGAAATATTCTAGAAATTTTAGCTCCTGGTTCAGATATATATTCAACAAAACTTAGTGATTCCTGGGGAAATAGTGGTGGCACTTCTATGGCAACACCTCATGTTGCAGGCGCGGCAGCATTAATGAAACAGCATTGGCGTTTAGCATATGGTGAAGATCTTGATCCTAATTTTATTGAACAAAAGTTAGCATCTACTGGGGTTAATATTGATGATGAAGCTAACTCTAATAACAATTATTCTCGGTTTGATATTTTGGCAGCAGTTCAACCTGTTGTAACTTTTAGTGCTAACAGTATTGCTAATGATACTTCAACAGAAAATAATCATGTTTTTACTAACATCACTTCTGACGTTAATTTGTCTAATGTTTTATTACAATGGACTTATCCTAACTCAACGACAACTAATATCACTATGACCGAAGAAGATCCAACCCATTTTTCTTATAATGTTATTAACCTGAATAATGGTGATCACAATTATTTAGTTTTAGGATATGATCCAATAAACATTTCAGGAGAAACTGAATCAAGGACTGTTACAATTAGTTTGGCACCAACAATTACTATTACCACACCAGCAAACTCTTCAACTCATTATAATGCATTTAATTTTAACATTAATATTAGTGATCCCGATAATGTTTCTTATTCAAGTTATAGTATTACTAATTCAAGTGGGGCAGTAGTCCAGGAAAATGTTAACACTACAGTTTCTGCAACAGATTTAATTTGGGCAGATTTAGTTAATGTTTCCAATTCTACTTTCTCTACTGGAACTTATTCCTTAACAGTTTTTGCTAATGATTCCACTGGACTAAATATTACCAGTTCTACTACTTTTGAAGTTAATAATGGTGTGCCAAATGTAACTATAAATGTTCCTTCAAGTAATTCTTATTATGGTGATGGGTTTAACATGGACCTTTCTGTGGTTGGTAATAACCTTTCAGATTCCTATTACAATATAACTAATTCCTCTGGTGCCCTTGTGTTGGAAAATAGTAATAATTCAATTAGTACAGAAAGTTTTAGTTGGTCAGATTATGTTAATATATCTAACAGTAGCTTTGTTGATGGTGTTTATACTTTAACTACCTTTTCTAACAACACCTTTGGAAATAATGGTACTAGTTCTACCAATTTTAATGTTGATAAGACTTATCCTGAATTAAATGGTGCGACTGTTAATCCAGGTACAGTGTACAATAACGAGACTGTAATTTTCACAGTGAATGTTAGTGATACTAACTTAAATTATTCAAAAATTTACCTTAGCGCGAATTTTAGTGGGAATTGGACAAATTATACTATGTCTAATGAATCTACAGTTACGTTTAATTATAGTGTTAACAGTGGAAATTTAAGTAATCAAGAAACTGTTGGGTATTATTTCTTAGCATTTGACTATGCCAATAACTTTAATTATACTGACGTTTATAATTTCACTGTAGAAAACAGAGTGCCAACAAATGTTAATATTACAGCTCCAGATAACAATTCAGTAATAGAATTAGGTGACAGTACGACTTTCACTGTAACTGCTACTGATCCAGATAGTGATAGTTTAACTTACCTTTGGAATTTTAGTGATGGTACAAATTCTACAAGTTCTAGTTTTAGTAAACAGATTAACACAAGTGGAAATTATAATGTTAATGTGATCGTATCTGATCCTTATGGTTCATCTTCTTCAGATACGATTAGTTTTGTGGTTAACGATAGTACTAATCCTAGTGTTGGTACTCCGAGTTATGATGCAAGTGTACATATTGAAAGTGAGGTGAATCAATCAGTTGTTGTTAACGCTACAGATTTATCTAACCTTTCTAGCTTGAAATTATATTTTAATGATAGCGAAATTACTACTTATTCATCTTCTGAAAACAGTGCTGAATGGAAATGGGATGATTTTTCAACTAATGGCACTTATAGTTTTACTGTACAACTTATTGATAACAGTTCTAATTATAATGCTGTTAATCATAGTTACAATTTTGACGTAACTTCTTGTTCCGATGCTACTGAAAATGGTGATGAAGATGGTACCGATTGTGGTGGGTCTTGTTCAACTAATTGTACAGTTGGCGGCTCTAGTAGTTCAAGCAGTTCTTCATCTAGTGGCGGTGGTGGCGGCGGTCCTGGAGGCTTAGCTGGTACAGCAGATGACATTACTGAAGAAATAGTTGCTGCTGCTGAAGAGAATTCTGATAATAGTTCAGGTGAAGATACTAGTGAAGAATCTGTTTCTGATGTCGAAGAAAGTTTTACAGACCCTTCAGAAAAGTTATTAGATCTTGGCGCTTCATCTTTTAGTTATACTGTTACAGCTGAAGATCTTGCTAGTACTGAAGAAATTATAATTCCAATTAGTGATTCTAAAATATCTCTAACTGAAATTTCTGTAAAAACTTCTGCTACTGAAGTATTTACAGTTAATGTAGAAAGTTTTGCAGCCGCTCCTAGTGATGTTGTAGGTGTTGACAATGCTTACCAGTACCTTGACATAAGTTTTGATGGATTGAATAATACCGAAATTGAAGAAACTGAGGTTAATTTTAAGGTAGAAAGATCTTGGTTATTGCTAAATGATTATAGTGAAACTAGGGTTTATTTAAGTAGTTATTCTGGGACTGTTTGGGAGAAATTGTCTACTTCATTAACTGAACGTGGTGATGAACTTAACACATATGTTGCTAAACCTGAACACTTTTCTTATTTTGTAATAACTGCAGAAGCTGACAGTAATTTAATCAGTGCAGCTATGGGGGCAGTTACTGACTTTCCTTTCTTTGATACTGGGTTAAGTGCGAAACATAATTTCTTAATTATGTTATTTTTAGCTAGTATTATACTAGTAGCATTATACTTCTTTTTGTTAAGGCCAAAGAGTGAGAAAGAGATTTAGGCAAGTTTATTTTTGGGTTAATTTGCGTTAGTTTTATATATTCTGAGAACTTTCTTTAGTTGTGTTTTTTTTTTTAAATTTAAGTTTAATTAATAACAAAAGAGGTGTTTGATAATGGTTAAGAAAAAAGTTAATAAGTATTCAAATAGAAATTTCTATCTGGTTATTGGAGCATGTAGTATTGCTTTACTAGCATTACTTTTACTTTTCTTCAAGTTAAGTTCAGATGGAACTATTGCCGGAGAAGCGTTTTATTTCCCTGCAGCAGATTGGTGTTATGATACTGATGGTGGGATTGATATATTTACGCAAGGACACATAACTTCCTATTCTGATGAAAATGGTAATATCACTCGGATGGATCTGTGTAGACCTAATGGTAAATTAGTTGAATACAAATGTGCTACTGGAAATCGGATAAAAGGAATAGTTGTAAATTGTGCTGTTCAAGGAATGACTTGTTCTACTGGGGAATGTGTTTAGGTAAATTTAATTTATTTTTTAATCTTAATTTTCTTTTTCTTCTTCAACTTACTTCAACAAGAAAGAAAAGTTTATAAAGCAACCACTTTTCAAGCCTTCTAGATGAAAAGAAGTAGCCGAAGATGGAAGAAGAAAGGGCAAATGCGCTGGAAATGGCAACGTAAGAAAATGAAGAAAGCCAAGCGTAAAAGAAGAGTGCAGTCTAGTTAGGTTTCTAATTGATTTATTCTGTTTGTTAATTTTATTTTTTAGTTTGTTTTTTATTGTATTTATGAAATCCTTTGAAAACTTAAATAATGTTTTTTCTTTATAACTCTTATAATTTTAGTAACAATTAATCTAATTTTAACAATAACTTTACTTTTTTATAACTTGCCAGTCCTAAGAAATATTTAAAAAAGAAATGATTAGCATTTAGTGTTATGAAAATCAAGCTTTACAGCATTGACGATTCTCCAAAATGTTTAGTTGTCAAAAACTATCTTCGTGCACAAAATGTTGATTTTGAAGAAGTTGTTGTAGAGACTAATGACTTTAAAGTTAAGCTAGAAAACCTTACTGGCAAGAAAGAATTCCCTATAATTAAGGCTGATGAGAAACTTATTGTCGGATTCAAGCAAGAAGAGCTCAGACATGTTATTTCTTGAGATTGCTGTGTTAAAGTTCAGTTAATTTTAAATAATGAAAGATTATTCTTTAGATTGCGTTTTTTTAATATTAAGTGGATAATGTGTAATTAATAAAAGAGGTGTTTAGTAATGAAAAAAATTGTTTTATTATTGTTAAGTACATTTGTTCTTTCTATTTTTCTAATTGGATGTTCTGGAGAAGATGCACTTGTTGGTGAAGCTTTTAAGTCATTGTATCCAGAAGTTTATGAGGAATGTAGGGAAGAATGTAGTAAGAATAGGGCTTGTTTTCAAGATTGTGTGAAGGGAAAGTTAACTGAAATTGATAGTAAATCTGAAGAAACAAGTGCAGGATCTGGTTCTCCAACTGAAGAAGGAACTACTAATACTGAGTCTGACTTTGGATGTCCTACTGGTGAATCGGGGCTTTGTAATAATGGTGATTTAGTTTGTTTAGGAACTAGTGGAAATACTACAATGTCTTGTTCTCCGGGGGCTTGTACTGGTAATTACCCAGATGCTTACTGTGCCAATTAATTTTTTTTCTTTTATTTCTTTTCCCTTTTTCTTAAAGATTTAACTATTGAGCTAATTAGGTTAATTTTATATATCTTAAGTGTTTTCTTAAAGTAGTGTTTTTTTTTTACTTAAATTGACGTTTAATTAACAAAAGAGGTGTTTGATGATGGTTAAGAAAAAAGATAATAAGTATTCAAATCGGAATTTCTATTTGGTTATTGGGACTAGTAGTGTTGCTCTGCTTGCATTGCTTGTGCTTGCTTTTAATTTGAGTTCAGATGGAACAATTGCCGGGGAAGCGATTCTACTTCCGCCAGCTGATTGGTGTAATGACACTGATGGCGGTATTGATTTAATGGAAGGTGGTTATGTTCAGGCTGGATTTCCAAATAATAATTTAATCACTAGATACGATGAATGTAAAGACTCAGTTATCTTAGTGGAATATAAGTGTGCGTCTGGTAACAGAATTAAAGGCGTTTTTGCTAACTGTGCTAATGATGGTATGATTTGTGTTGATGGTGCTTGTGTTGAAGATTCTTGTCCAGATGCAGACGCTGATGGATATTGTGAAATTGATACTTGTGGGACAACTATAACCTCTTCTGGAAATTATGAACTTTATACTAATTTAAATTGCATTTATGGTGGTATTATTATTGAAGCTGATGATGTTACTTTAGATTGTAAGGGGTATACTGTTACTGGGGATGGCGATTTTGGAGATTATGGTCTTTATCTTAATAATGTTTCTAATGTGGTTGTGTCAGATTGTAATTTTAATGATTTTTATTGGGGGGTGTATCTATCTTCCAGTTATAATAATATCTTAAGTGGTATTACTGTTTCAGATTCTGCTTCAGATGGAATTTATTTAGATCACAGTTATGATAACTCTTTAGGCGGAAATACTATTTCAGGTTGTAATGGAAATGGAATAAGTTTTGGTTACTCTGATAATAATATTCTAATGGGGACTACAATCTCTAACAGTCAATTAAGTGGAATTAATTTTTATGGGACATCTGAAAGTAGCAATTTTAATGGAAATAGTGCTTGTAATAATAATCTTGCAAATGGAATTACTTATTCTGATTTTAGATGTAATGCGGATTCTGTTACTGGTAATGGAAATACCTTTGATACAATCTCGGCATGCGATGATGGTTGGCCGGTGTTAGGTGTAGATTATAGTGAATGTCCATAAGAACCAAAAACTATTTTTTTCTTTTCCTTTTTTCTTTTCTTAACAAAAATTAAATACAATAAACTATTTCTAAAACCTACATATGCTCCAATTAAACAAAATATATCAAATAGATGTCTTAGAAGGTCTAGCTAAACTAGACAATGAATCAGTAGACCTAATCATAACTTCTCCGCCTTACAACCTCGGTAACGATCATCATACTGGGAACAAACGACATAAGTCGTACGAAGATAACATACCTGAAAAAGAGTATCAAGAATGGCAAATAAAAGTTCTTAATGAATGTTTTCGTGTGCTAAAGAAAGAAGGGTCAATGATTTACAATCATAAGAACAGAATTAAGAAAGGTGAACAAATAACGCCTTACCAATGGCTTCTAAAAACAAACTTCGTAATTAAACAAGAAATTGTTTGGATAAATCGTAGTCAAAACTTTGATAAGATTAGATTTTATCCTTGGACTGAAAGATTGTATTGGTTAACTAAAGACAGGATGACTAAACTTAGTAACATGCTAAACAAGAACGATGTTTTTGACTGGAACGAATGGAAACCAGTTGGGACAAGTAAAAAACATACGCGTGCATTTCCATTAAAGATGGTGAAAGATTTAATTAAAGTTTTCCCTGACGCTAAAATTATCCTTGACCCTTTCATGGGCAGTGGAACTACTGCAGTTGCCGCTAAAGAAGTGGGTAAAGAATTTATTGGGTTTGAAGTTAAAGAAGAGTTTGTTAAGTTGGCTGAAGATAGATTGATATAGAACTTATACTCACAAAGATTTAAAATTAAAATATTCTGACCATCATTATGGAGAGAACTCGTCTTTTAGAAGACTTAGCAGATTTAATTCTTGATATTGAAAGGTCACATCCAGTTCGTGTAGGAATTAATGGGATAGATGCTTCTGGAAAAACATTTTTTACGAAGGAGCTTAAATCAGTATTAGAGAAAAGAAATAAAAAAGTTATTTTAGCTTCTATAGACAGGTTTCATAATCCTAGACATATAAGATATCAAAGAGGAAGAAATTCTCCTGAAGGATATTATTTAGATTCTTTTAACCATGATGCATTAATCAGAACATTACTAGATCCTTTAGGTCCAAAAGGAGATTTAGAATATCAAAATATTATTTTTGATTATCTTAATAATAAAGAAATTAAATCAGAAAAAAAATTAACTACTGAAAATTCAATTTTATTAATGGAAGGAATTTTTCTTTTTAGACCAGAATTAATTTCTTATTGGGACTTTAAGATATTTCTTGATGTCGACTTTGAAGTTACTCAAAGAAGAGTTACTGAAAGAACAAAAGATAAAATTTATCTTGGTGATAGTCAAAACATTTTAGAGAAATATCGACAAAGATATATTCCTGGACAAAAATTATACTTTGCTGAAGTTGATCCTTGTTCAATCGCAGATGTTGTGATAGATAATAATGATTTTAATAGTCCTGAACTTGCTATATTCCGCAAGTTTAAAGATGAAGTAGGGTTGTGAACTATCTTCATCACAAAAAACCACTCTTTCTCAATAGAAAGCTTTATAAATAAACCCTTTTCCTAGAGGCATACGTATGTGTACTCAATTAATCTTGAGTCCTAGAGAGGTGATCCATTAAGGATTGAGACGATTAAAAATAAGTTTTAGCAGAAGTATTATACTTATAATGCGTTAGAAAACGATTACATCGTTTTGTAATGTATGAATAAAATATCTAAATAACAACTTCTATGCGACCATAAACGCAAACAGGATTGAAAGTAAGAAACATCTTGACTTTCTAAAATAGTTCCCGTTGATCCTGCGGGAGATTGCTGCTATGGGAGTTCGACTAAGCCATGCAAGTCAGAGGGTCTCTTCGGAGGCACAGGCAGAATGCTCAGTAACACGTCAATAATCTGCCCTTGGGTCTGGGATAAGCTTGGGAAACTGAGTCTAAGACCAGATATTTGAAAAGTATTGGAATATCTTTTCATGAAAAGGTAACGCCCAAGGATGAGTTGGCGGCTGATTAGCTCGTTGGTAGTGTAAAGGACTACCAAGGCGACGATCAGTACGGGCCTTGAGAGAGGGAGCCCGGAGAAGGGTACTTAGACACTGACCCTAGCCCTACGGGGTGCAGCAGGCGCGAAACCTTTACAATGCACGTAAGTGTGATAAGGGAACTCCCAGTGCTCATGCTTCGGTATGGGCTTTTGTCAAGTGTAAATAACTTGGCGAATAAGTGGTGGGTAAGACGGGTGCCAGCCGCCGCGGTAACACCTGCGCCACGAGTGGCAGTCGCGTTTATTGGGCCTAAAGCGTTCGTAGCCGGATTGATCAGTCTTGAGTGAAATCGTTGCGCTTAACAAAACGACGTGCTTGAGATACTGTCAGTCTAGGGACCGGGAGGCGTCAGAGGTATTCCTGAGGGAGCGGTAAAATGCTATAATCTCAGGAGGACCACCTATGGCGAAGGCATCTGACGAGAACGGGTCCGACGGTGAGGAACGAAAGCTAGGGGAGCAAACCGGATTAGATACCCGAGTAGTCCTAGCCGTAAACGCTGTGTACTAGATGTAGCATAATCTATATGGTTATGCTGTGTCGGAGCGAAGGCGTTAAGTACACCGCCTGGGAAGTACGGTCGCAAGGCTGAAACTTAAAGGAATTGGCGGGGGAGCACCACAAGGGGTGCGGCGTGCGGTTTAATCTAACTTCACGCAGAGAATCTCACCAGCAGCGACGGCAGAATGAAAGTCAGCCTAAAGGGTTTACTTGACGAGCCGAGAGGTAGTGCATGGCCGTCGTCAGCTCGTGCCGTAAGGTGTCCTCTTAAGTGAGGTAACGAGCGAGACCCATACCTTTAATTGCTAGCGGGTTCATTAGAACGACCGAGCACATTAGAGGGACTGCCCTGGAAACAGGGAGGAAGGTGTGGGCAACGGTAGGTCTGTATGCTCCGAATCTGCTGGGCTACACGCGCGCAACAATGGTGAGGACAATGGGATGCGACACCGAAAGGTGAAGCTAAACCTCGAAACCTCATCCAAGTCTAGATTGAGGATTGTAATTCATCCTCATGACAACGGAATCCCTAGTAATCGGGTTTTATCATGACCCGGTGAATATGTCCCTGCTCCTTGCACACACCGCCCGTCAAACCAATCGAGTGGGGTTTTGGTGAGACCTAACTTTGAGTTAGTTCGAGCCTAAGTCCCGCGAGGTGGGTTAAGTCGTCACAAGGTAGCCGTAGGGGAACCTACGGCTGGATCACCTCCTTTTTTTTTACTTTATTTATATCATTTAATCACATTAAAAAAGATATTAGTTTAGTAAAACAATACATACTAAAAAATTGGTGATATGTTATTATCATCTGTTTGCTGGGCCCGTAGCTCAGTCCGGATTAGAGCGCCTGCCTTGCAAGCAGGAGGCCTCGGGTTCGAATCCCGACGGGTCCATTTCCTATCTAAGGAAAACATGGTCCTGAATAAGGTCCTCAAAGGTGTTCATGACGAAAAGTTGTGGCCACTTTGGTTAGATATGAAAAACTCATGTTGATGAACCATCTGTAAATCCAACAATCAGGTTAAATTTTGAATAAAAATTTTTTTAATACTACTAGATGGATGACTTGGCTCAAGCGCTGATGAAGGACGTGACAAGCTACGATATGCTCTGGCGAGCCGAAGGTAGGCTTTGAACCAGAGATTTCCGAATGAGTCTTCTCACTTATTAGGCCGTTAGGCCGGGGAACGCAGGGAATTGAAACGTCTTAGTACCTGCAGGAAAAGAAATCAATTGAGATGCCGTGAGTAAGAGCGACTGAAAACGGCTTAGTTCAAACTGAATCCTTTACAGTAATGTAAGGGAGATGTGGTGTTCTGGACTTCTCTTAAGGCCTTTTTTCTAACTCGAAGTTTTCTGGAAAGAAACACGATACAGGGTGATAGTCCCGTAGAGGAAAGACAAAAGGTCCTAAGAAGCATCCTGAGTATTGCCTCCTGGAAACGAGGTGAGAATGTGGGAGACATTAACTTCCAAAACTAAATACGTCTTGAGTCCGATAGCAAACCAGTACCGTGAGGAAAAGTTGAAAAGTACCCCTATCGGGGAGTTAAAAGATCCTGAAATCTAGTAGTTATAGTGTGTTAGTGCTGTAAGCAGTTCTAACGTGCGTTTTGAATAACGTGCCAGGGAGTGTATCTGAGTGGCAAGGATAAGCTGTAAAAGCGAATCCAAAGCGAAAGCAAGATCCCGCAGCTTGCGAGGGGAAAGGTATTAACTTGCCTTAAGTCACTTGGATACTACCTGAAACCGGGCGATCTATTCCTGGGCAAGATGAAGCGAGGGTAATACCTCGTGGAGGTCTGAAGAGGTTCTACGTGCAAGTGTTCTTCTGACCTGGGAATAGGGGTGAAAAGCCAATCGAGCTCGGCTATAGCAGGTTCCTGCCGAAATTGACCTTAGTCAAGTCTCGGACGAGATTGTTGAAGTTGTAGAGCTACGGATCGTGGGTTTAGGCGAGGAAACTTGTCGGCCTGCTGTCCAACTCCGAATGCTTTAACGTCGTAAACTCCGGGAAACAGGGAATCTTGGGGTAAGCTTGATTTCCGAGAGGGGAACAACCCAGACTACAGTTAAGGCCCCTAAATCTTAGTTAAGTGATAAAGGGTGAAGGGCGTTTATGATCTTAGACAGTGAGGAGGTTGGCTTAGAAGCAGCCATCCTTTAAAAAATGCGTAACAGCTTACTCATTGAGGTCGTAAGCCCCGAAAATTGACGGGTCTAAACTAAGTGCCGATACTGTAGACCACGAAAGTGGGTGTAGGCAGGCATCCTTTTAGGGCGGAAGCTTCTTCGTAAGAGGAAGTGGACCTTGAAGGAAAGAATATCCTGGTGATAGTAGGAACTAAGCAGAGTGAGAATCTCTGTCGTCGTAAGGGCAAGGGTTCCTTGGCAATGCATATCAGCCAAGGGTTAGTCGATCCTAACCTAACTCTTAAGTGAGGTAGGGGAAAGGGAAACAGGTTAATATTCCTGTACTATTATAGTATGCGTGGCGACACAAGATTTCTTTCTGACGCATTGGGATAAGCTGACAGATCTTGTCTGTTTTGCTAAATAGCATAAATCAAGGGAGTATCGTAATGATGAGAACTTGATCAAAGCTGTTAATGGTGGATCTATGATTCATTCAGCTGATTCCTGGTGCCCGTGAAAAGGGAAGAAATAAAAATCTATAATAATCGTACCCAGAACCAGCACAGGTGCCCCTAGGTGAGAAGCCTAAGACGTGTAAGATTAATCTGGTTAAGGGAATTCGGCAAATTAGTCCCGTATCTTCGGTAGAAGGGATCCCTGGAATTGTATTCGTATGGATGCGATTTCAGGGCGCAGTGACTAAAGCGGCCCGACTGTTTAACAAAAACTTAACTTTCTGCTAGTCTGTAAAGATGTGTATAGAAAGTGATATCTGCCCAGTGCCAGTACTTTAAGCCTCGGTTCAACGGGGTGAAGAGCTGGTAAACGGCGGGAGTAACTATAACTCTCTTAAGGTAGCGAAATGCCTTGCCGTTTGATTGACGGCCTGCATGAATGGTATAACGAGGTCGCTACTGTCCCTAACCAGAACCTTCCGAATACTCTGTCCTGGTGCAAAGGCCAGGGACTTCCAGTGGGAAGCGAAGACCCCGTGAAACTTTACTGTAGCCTGTTGTTGTGTTTCGATTTCTGTTGTATAGTGTAAGTGGGAGCTGTTTGAAGCCATGAGCGTCAGCATATGGTTTAGGCGACGATGTAACACCACTCTTCAGGGCTTGGAACACTAACCTCTAACGAGGGACACCAATTGGTAGACAGTTTGGCTGGGGTGGCACGCTGTTGAAAAGATATCAATAGCGCCCAAAGGTTGGCTCACCCAGTTTAGAAATCTGGGGTAGAGTGCAAGGGCAAAAGCCAGCCTGATTGGATTTCAAACATAACAATCTCCAAACGCGAAAGCGTGGCCTAGCGAACTCCTATGCCTTCTTAATGAGGGCTAGGACTGACTGAAAAGTTACTCCGGGGATAACTGAGTTGTCGCGCCCGAGAGTTCATATGGAATAAGTTTAGGCTTATCCAAGAACATATCGACGGCGCGGTTTGCTACTTCGATGTCGGCTCTTCCTATCCTGGCGGTGCAGAAATTAGTATCTCTGATACTGTACTGTATGCTGCCAAGGGTGGGGGTGTTCACCCATTAAAAGGGATCGTGAGCTGGGTTCAGAACGCTGTGAGGCAGTTTGTTTGATATCTACTGGATGTGTTTGTAGTCTGAAAGTAAGGAACTCTTAGTACGAGAGGAACGGGGTTTCGGCGCCACTGGTCGACCGGTTATCTGATAAGGTAAGCCGGGCAGCTACGCGCCAAGCGATAAGTGCTGAAAGCATCTAAGCACGAAGCGTGACTTGAAAAGAGACTGCATAGGACATGGCAAAAACAGCCGTTTGATAGAAGTGATGTGTAAGTACCAAGGTAACGAGGTATTCAGCATGCACTTACTAACGTCCTATTTTACCTTTTTGTTTGATTTACAGGTGGTTTTTCATTTTTTCACATCTTTTTATTTCTTTTTTTTAAATAGAATATAGCGATAGCTATTTTTGATTATTAGAATTAAAGTTTGATGAATTTAGCTTATGAGAAAGTTATTCTTAATTAAGCAACTCTTAACACAAAATGGTTTTGCATGTCAATTAATGGAAGAGCTTTGTAAGTAATTCCTAATTTTTTGGCTTTGCTTCTACCAAAAGTGATAGTTCTATTATTAACTTTACTCACTTCATAAAGTTCACCTTGAATTAAGTGTTTGCCTAAGAGAATGTCAAGAGTAAATTTGTCAACTTTATCTGGAGAAACAACTTTTTGATTTAAAACTCTAACAGTGCTAACTATATTAGAATAAGGTAAGATGTAAATGTTTCTACTTTTACTATGAGGTATCTGTACAAATACTCTTTCATCTTCAATTCTATCATAAATCTCTTGTGGCAATTTTATTCTTCCATTTCCAGTAACTTTTGCAGTGTACTTTGACATATAACATATCATAATCAGTCTGTTTTAAAAATGTTACATTAATCTGCCAGATTCTTCCAAAAACTTTATAAATTAACTATAGTTAATCTAGTGAACTTAGAGTAAAAGAGGTGTTATAATCATGGCAAAGAAAAAGCAAATAAAAGTGGCGTTTCCACAAGAGTTGGAAGTTTGGTATGTCTTACCAGCTATTAGAAAAAAGTTAGCTTTAGCTTTAATTAAAGAAGGAATGTCGCAAAAAGGAGTAGCAGAATTAATGTATACTAGTGAAGCTACAATTTCACATTATAAAAAAGATAAACGCGCTAAAGAGGATATTCTTGGAAATGATTTAGATGTTGAAATTAAAAAATCAGTAAGTAAAATAATGAAACAAAACCAGTTGTTGTTTTCAGAGATTGTACATCTTAATGATTATCTAAAGGACAATGGAATTATTTGTAAGATTTACAAAAGGAAAAAGGAGATTATTGCTCAATTACCTTGTTGTCATTGTCAAAAAGATAGCAAGTTTTGTTGTAAATAGTCTAATTAAAAATGAATATAAAGAATAACTGTGATGTTGAAAAAGAAGATAAAGAAAATAAGGAAATTTATTTAGATCATGCTGCTACTACTTACCTTGATCCACGCGTACTTGAAGTTATGAAACCTTATTTCTCTAAAGAATTTGGTAACCCTAGCAGTTTTAATTCTGTTGGAATGCGAGCTAAAGATGTTCTTGCTCAGTGTAGAGAAAAAGTTGCAAAGTTACTAAATGCTGAAAGTAAAGAAATTATTTTTACTGGTTCAGGTACTGAAAGTGTTAACTTAGCCATCCAAGGAGTGGCAAGAGCCAATAGAAAAAACATTAATGAAAAAGGTAATAAGAAAAATACTGGGAAAGAAAGTGAATATAAAAGTAAATGTAATGGGCATATAATAACTAGTCAAATAGAACATCATGCCGTACTTGACACTTGCAAATATCTAGAAAAAGAAGAAGGGTTTGACGTAACTTATTTGAAACCTGATAAATTTGGAATGATCAGTGCTGAACAAGTAAAAGAAGCGCTTCGTAAAGATACGGTTCTTGTAACAATCATGTACTCTAATAATGAAGTTGGTACAATTAACCCAATCTCTGAAATTGCTAAAGTAGTAAAATCCGCTGGCGCGATCTTTCATACTGACGCTTGTCAAGCAGGTGGTATTTTAGATATTGATGTTGAAAAGTTGGATCTAGATTTAATGACACTAAATGGCAGTAAATTGTATGGTCCAAAAGGTACTGGGATGTTATATGTTCGTAAAGGAACAAGAATTAAACCTTTGATGTTTGGTGGTGGCCAAGAGTTTGGGTTACGTAGCGGAACTGAAAATTTGCCAGGTATTGTTGGATTTACTAAAGCGCTTGAACTCGCTCAAGAGAGTCGTGAAAAGGAAGCAGCACGTTTGATTAAGTTACGTGATAAACTTGTTAATGAAATCATTAAGATTGTTCCAGATACTGTACTTAATGGTCATCCAACTGAACGTTTACCAAACAATGTAAATATTAGTTTCTTGAATGTAGAAGGAGAATCCTTATTGTTGCACTTAAACGAGCAGGGAATCTGTGCCAGTTCTGGAAGTGCTTGCACTTCTAAAGATTTGGAACCAAGCCACGTTTTGGTGGCAATGGGTTTGCCATACGAACTTGCTCATGGAAGTATCAGGTTTACGCTAGGTAAAAGGACGACTGAAGAAGATGTTGATCTAGTTATATCTGTTTTACCGGAGATTGTTAAAACTTTGCGAATAATTTCTCCATTTAATGAGCATAAAGAAAATTTTGAGGATATTGAGAATAAAAAAAATGTTAGAAAAAATTAAAATTGTAAAAAACGTTGGAGATGGAACTAGTTGTAGCGGTAAACCTTGGTTTTATTCAGAAAAAGTCAAAGAACATTTCTTTCATCCAAAAAATATTTTTAAAACTCATGAAGAAGCTGCTGAATTTGCTTTAGAAGCGGATGGAATTGGTTTAGTTGGAAGCCCGGCCTGTGGTGATGGAATGAAAATGTTTATCAAAGTTGATAAAGATAATGATCAAGTTATTGACTGTAAATGGCAGACTTATGGTTCACTTTTACCTGGAGCAAAAATTATGATGAAGGATTTTTCTGAAAAAGCAGTAGAAAAACTAATCACTGGCGATATTATCCTTGATGGTGAAGGAAAAAACAATGTTATCGAAACAGTAATTCCTAAGAAATATTCTGGAAATATTTTAACGTTTAAACTTTCAACAACTAATCACTATGTAATAAATGTTACACCGAATCACCCAATACCTTGTATTCCCAGATCAAAAGTATCTCTTGTTCAAAGATCTTCTGGAAACAGATGGTCAGAAGTATCTAATGAAAAAGTAAAATCTTCAGAATGTTGTTTACTTTCAGCAATTGATATTAAAGAAGGAGACTTTTTTTTATTCAATATCCCTTCTTATAAAAAAGATTCAACCGAATTCACTCCAGAGTTATGTACTATTTTAGGTTATTATGTTTCAGATGGATATATTATTAATAAAGGTGTGGTGAAGTTTTCTTTTAATGTTACAGAACAAGAATTTATTAGTGAATTGAAAGATATTTGTATTAAAAAATCATTAGTTTTTGTTGAATATAAAAGAAAAAGAGAAAATGTTATCAATATAAAAATAAAAGATGAACCTTTAGTTAATTTTTTAAAAATTCATGGAGGGAAACCAAAAAACAAACATTTTTCAACATCTGTGATGCATTTACCTCCAAAAAAACAAATGAAAATAATTGATGCATACATTAACGGAGATGGTTGGAAAAGTCAACAAAATAAAAACTGGAACACTCAATTTTTTATTTCTAGTTCTTGTATGAAAATTATAAATCAACTTCAAATTATGTTGGCACGAAATAGTATATTTGCACCAATTTCTAAGAGACCTGAAAGAAATTTTTTCATAAATGGGAAAGAGTATAAGAATAAGGGTGAAATAAACTTGTCTTTTAAAAAAGAAAAAAAATACTCTAGAATAAAACTTAATAAGAAAGAAGACTGTTTTTTAATTCCAGTATCAAAGATTGAAGTTTCTAATTATAATGGGATGATTTATGATTTTGGCTTAATAGATGAACCTAACACTTATCGAGTTAATGGTATTACTATTCACAATTGTGGTACTGCTATTGCTTCCACATCAGCATTTTCTGTAATGATTTTGCAAAATGGTGGGATAAAAATTAACGATGCGCTAAAAATAACACCAAAAGATATTGCTGATTATATTGGCGGAATACCTCCGCGAAAATTTCATTGTAGTGTTTTGGCGCACAAGGCTTTTCGCGAAGCTGTTAATGACTATTTTGAAAAAAGTGGACAAAAAGAGCGAATTAAAGGTGGAAGTGTTAAAGTGATTGACAAAGTTTTGAAAGTAACAAACCGAGATATTAAACATGCAGTCTTGGAAGGTGCTACCACTTTTGAAGCTGTCCAACGTAAAACTAAAGTTGGCGTACATGATAAAGAATGTATTCCTAAAGTTAAAGAGTTGATTGAAAGGTATAAAGAGAAATATTTTGGTGAAGAAGATAGTTTAGAATAGTAATTGTTAAAAATAACTTGTTTTTATGCTAAAAAATTGTTAAAAAATTAAAATTAAATGAGGTTAAGTTTACAAAATGGAAGAAGAAATAAAAAATAATGAAAATAAAGAATCTGAGAATAATCCAGAAGATAATGTTAACAAAATTAATGTAGATATGAAAATTCAAGATATTGTAGAAAAGTATCCTCGAGCAGTAGAAGTTCTTATGGAAGCTGGTGTACACTGTGTTGGCTGTCACGTAGCACAATGGGAAAGTCTTGGTGAAGGATTAAAAAATCATGGTAAGTCTGATGAAGAAATTGCTGATCTGATTAAAAAAATGAATGAAAAAGTTAAAGATATTGTTCTGCCACAATATGTTGGTGAAGAAGAAAGATTGTTAGTAACTAAAGAAGCAATTGAAGAAATGAAAAAGCAGTTACAAGAAGGCCAATATTTGAGAATTAATGTTAAACTTGGTGGCTGTTGCGGTTTCAATTATGCAATGTCTGTTGATACTGAAAAGAAGGATGATGACGAAATTATCGAAATTGAGGGTGTTAAGTTTCTGGTAGTTAAAGAATCGTTAGGTTTCATTGCAGGATCTAAGATTGAGTACATTGCTAGCGAACAAGCGTTCCGAATCAGCGCACCTAATGGTGGTAGCTGTGGTGGATGTTAGGTTATACACTTAGTGTACTTAAAATTTTTATTTTTTTAATTTTACAAAACAACAACTTCTAAAGGTTTTAATCCCAGTTCTATCCTGTCAGCCTCATAGGAATCACCATCAATAATATATCTTCCACAGTTTTCAATAATTGCTCTTTGCCCAGATTTCTCTACTTCCCCAGTTAATGGCCTTCTTGTAAAGACTCTAGCTAAATTTTCTATCATGGTTTCTTTGGTAAATGTTGTTGCAGATAATTGTAAATTTCCCTGATAAGGTAACTTCAAACCTGCAACTCCAAGATTACTACAATGTGATGCAAATGCATGATAAGAACCTTCTATTACCTTATCATCAATAGTAAATTTCATATCATACTCTCTAAAAATCTGTTCATAATCTTCTTTGTATTGATCTCTAAGTAAAAATGATCTAATATATTTTGCCATTAATTTCATTCCATTATAAACTCCCGAGTTTTGGTTGTATACCTCAAAGAAATTAGCAACAATTCCATTGGCAAGACAAAAACCTACTTTAGTTTCTTTACCATCATCAATCGTGATCCAGTTTTGTTCTTTTGTTTCAATTTCATCTAATTTTAATACTTTTTTTAGAATTCTTCTTGGTTTTGATATTACTCCTCTATGTCCTAAAACTCCTGCTTGTAAATTAAATGTTCCACTAGGTGGGAAAATTAAAGGTGGCAATTCTTCCCACGCTTCCTGGGCAGAAGTTAAAAATTTGTGTATTCCTCCATCACCACTGCTTACTATAACTGCATCAGCTTTTTCTCTTACAATATCTTCAATCATTCTGGGATATTCTTCTAAAGATTTTACAAAATGGGTGGCACCATTAAATTTATCGTTTACCCAGTCAATTAGACCATTCTGATTAAATTTAGAGTTTGGGTTACTAACTACAACATATTTAGGTAACATTTAAAATAATATCACGTAGTTGTTTTAAAATATTTCTATACTGACCAACTAATTCCACCAAAAACAATAACCTTTAAATACATATTTTGTTTTCTTTTTCTCTATGAAAGTTAAGATTCATTCCGGAAAATTGTTAGATTCTGCTGAACTTATCACAATAGCAGTGTTTGAAGATGAAAAAGATAACGCTTTACTGAAAAAGTTAAAGCTTAGTAACGACTACAAAAAACTTCTGAAAAGTAAAAGTTTTAAGGCGAAGCTATGTGAAACAAGGTTACTTGATAAGAAAAGTAAAAGTTATCTTGGTCTGGTAGGTCTTGGCAAGAAAAAAGAATTTTCTCTAGAAAAATTACGTCGTGCAGTATCTGCTGTACACAAAAAAGCTAAATTGTTAGGGGCAAAAAGTTATTTCTTTCCATTAGAAGAATTAAGTCTTTCTGATGAAGAAAAAGTGTTTGCTGCTGCTGAATCTGCTTTATTGACAAATTACAAGTTTGATACTTACAAAAACAATAATAAAGATTATCGAGAAATTGAAACTGTGTTCTTATGTTGCCATTCTAAAAAGAATTTTGCGAAGACAATTAGGAAGGCCGAAATTTATGCTAACAATGTTTGTTATTGCCGAGATTTAGTTAATCATCCACCAAACGTCTTAGGACCAGCATATCTTGCTAACGAAGCTAAGAAATTGAGTAAAATGGGTGTGAAAGTTACTGTTCTTGGTAAGAGAGAGTTGGTTAAAGGTAAATTTAATGGTATTCTAGCAGTTAGTAGTGGTAGTGCAAAAGAACCTAAATTAATTATCTTGGATTACAATTCTCGTGCAAAGAAATCTGTAGCACTTGTTGGTAAAGGTATTACTTTCGACGCTGGCGGCCTGAATTTGAAACCCGGTGGATATATTAACACCATGAAAAGTGATATGGGTGGTGCGGCAGCAGTACTTGCTTCAGTAAAAGCAGCTGCTGAACTTAAATTAAACACACGTGTTATTGGAGTTATTCCTACTTGTGAAAATATGTTGGGTGCTAACGCCTACCGACCAGACGATGTTCTAAAGATGTACAGTGGCAAAACTGTAGAAATTGGTAATACTGATGCGGAAGGTAGAATTATTTTAGCAGACGCGCTTGCGTATACTGATAAGAAAATCAAGCCTAACGAAATAATTGATTTAGCAACACTTACTGGTGCATGTGTTGTAGCTTTAGGACATTGGTGTAGTGGACTTTTAACAAAAAATGAGGGTATGGCTAAGAAATTAGAGAAAGCTGGTGTAGATAGTGGCGATTTGGTATGGCGCTTACCTCTTTGGGAAGATCATGGTTCTTTAGTTGACAGTGATATTGCAGATATACGTAACATAAGTAGTGTTAGGGAAGCTGGTACTATTGAAGCGGCAGTGTTCTTGAGCAACTTTGTTAAAACTAAGAATTGGGCCCATTTAGACATTGCTGGAACTGCATACTTGAAGGAAGCTTTCCATTACCAGCCAAAGAATGGAACTGGTGCTGGTGTCCGGATATTGTTGAAGTATTTGGAAGGATAATAATAGTAACAATTTCTATTTTTTCTTTTTGTAATCATTTTTTAATAGTAAATTTTATAAAAAAGTCACATTTCTTTTAAATTATGAATGAAGAATATAATACTAGAATTGAATTAACACGCTTAATTGGAAATTTACTTGAATTTTATCAAGTTATTGAAGATGTTGTTGATATTACAAACGTCGGAATGAAAGTAGATTCTAAAGCTTCTGTAGATGATGTATTATATACTTACTTCTGTCTTTATGGTGAAATGGATAATAGAAATGGTAATTTTAGTTCTGCAAAGAGAATGAAAAGAGCTTTTGAGAAATGTAAAAAATTTGGTGATATTCCCGAGGTTAGTTCTATGATGTTTAGGCTAGATTTAGCAAGAATTAATCTAGAAAAGGTTTTAGAAGGTGTTAATGTAACTGAACATGGTTATGAAAGAAAGAATGATAATGGTAAACTTCTTTTGTATAAAGATGCAATATCAAGCAGTTAACTTTTTAATATTCTTATTTTTTTGTATCAACTATATGAAAACTTCAAAATTTAGACCACATTTAGTTCCTAAAATTCTTGATGGGACTAAAACTAGTACTTGGCGCTTATTTGATGATAAGGATTTTCATGAGGGGGATCTATTAGAGTTAATAAATAAAGAGAATTTAGAAGTATTTGCTAAAGCTAAGATTGTTTCTGTAGAAGAGAAAGAATTAGGTGAATTAACTGACGAAGATTGGGTTGGTCATGATAAGTTTGAATCAGATGAAGAAATGTATTCTATTTTTTCTAAGTATTATGGTAAAGAAGTTACGCCAAAAGATAAAATTAAGATTGTGGTGTTTGAATTGATTAACAATTAAGCTAAACACTTAATTTTGTAGAACATTTGAGATAACTTTATAATTGAGTTATATTCTGAAGTTTGAACATGCCAGATATGTCCTTTGAGATTATCAATTGTATTTTTTCTACATCTGTTGGTTTAATCGGTTCAACTTGTGGTGCAAGAGCTAGAGCTAAAGATCTTAACAGACAAAGTATTGACGCTTTCTTACGAGATGAATGGGGTGTATATTTGCCAGGTAATTTGGAAGTAGGTAAATCACATAAAAGCCGAAGCGAAAGCAGAGTTAGAATTACTGAAGTTTATTATAATGGTAAAGGATATAATCTCATTTCAGAAAGAGTATTTGACCATTGGCTTACAAACCGGTTTGAAAGCACTCGTTTGTACCAAGCAATTGAATTACAAGATGTTTAAACTTAAATCCTATTATTGAATACCTAACTCAACAGGAAGTCTTTCTTGAAAGTCATACCTGCCAATTTGTGTTCCTTCAGAACTAACTTCTAATCCAATAGCTCCACGATATCCTCCTTGCATACAGTCAAAGAATTGTAAATATGCTAATCTCACTCCATCTTCTAAGTATCTGTCTACTGGAACATCTCTCATAGGTATTGGTATCCCTATATCAAAATAATTTCTATTAACTTCTAGATTTCTCTCACCTGTCCAGAAAACACAGTCTTCACCTTTTATAATTCCTCTTGGACCTTTTCTATAAAAAGCATGAACTAGTTTCCCAGCTGGTTTTTCTGAAAAAAACTTTTCAATAGCAGCTTGGGCTACTTTAGCTAGACCTTGTTCTGTAGTACAGTCAACTACATACTTACTATCATCTCCTCCTGGGAAAATGTCTTCAATTGCCATAATGTTGCTAGGTTTTTATGATTTTTATTTAAGAGTTGCGTTTTTTAATAATAAAAAACCTAACTCAAGTGTCGCAGTAACCCTAACATTTATATATAATAAGAATAAGTCTAATTCTATGGTAAATACTTTGCTTACTGAAAAAGAAGTTACAGAAATTAGAACAGCTCTCTCTAGTTATAAAAATCCTTTATTTATTTTTGACGACGATCCTGATGGATTATGTTCATTTTTGCTTCTTTACCGAATGCATCGAGAAGGTCGGGGAGTCATCCTGAAAACATCTTCTACTCTTGACACTGATTTCATACGTTTAATTAAGAATTATACTTTTGACGCAATTTTTATTTTAGATATTCCAAAAGTAACACAAGCTTTTGTTGACAATTTTAAATGTCCAATTTACTGGATTGATCATCATGAAGTTCTACAATTGGATAAGGTAAAATATTATAATCCACACACTAGAGATCCTAGTGTTTATATTCCAGCTACTTGGTTATGTCACCAAATCGCTGATAATGAGAAAGATCTTTGGCTGGCTATGGTAGGTTGTTTAGCTGACTGGGCCATGCCAGATTTCCGAGAAGAGTTTGTTGAGAAATATTCTGATTTAATGAGTTCTGATGCTGATCTTGACAAAGCAGTGTTTCAAGAAGATGTTGGTACACTGGTACGTGTTTTCGCATTTCTTTTGAAAGGACCAAGCAGTAAAGTTCGGAAAAATGTTAAAATTTTAACTAGAATTAAATCTCCTTACGATATTTTAAAACAGGAAACTCCATCCGGAAAATTCTTGTACAAACATTTCTCTACTATAGATGAGAATTATCAGAAAGTTTTGAAAGCGGGAAAAGATGAACGTAGCAGAAGCAAACTTCTTGTATTTGAATATGGGGATAATAAATGGTCATTTACTGCAATCCTGGCTAACGAACTGGCATCTAACAATCGTGATAAAGTTGTTATAATTGCACGAAAAAGTGAAGGCAAAGTTAAAGCTAGTATCAGAGCAAGAACAAACATTGCCGATCCTTTGAAAAAAACTTTTGAACAAGTTAATGGTTCGGGTGGTGGTCATCCAAACGCTTGTGGTGCAGTAGTACCAGAAGAAGACTGGGAAGATTTTTTGAAAATTTTTGATAAAGAAATTAAGAAGAAAGGAAGAAAGGAAAAAGTTAAAATAAAAAACAAATTAAAAAAACCTAAAACCAAAAAATGTTAACATTACTATTTTCCCTAGTTGGACTCATAGTTGGATTTATTGTATCTATGTTTGCGTTGGAGGAACTTGAGAAAGGCACCAAATATTTCTTTTTTATGAAATGGGTGTTGTTAAGTTTGATTTTCTTGACAATAAATTATTTCTTTCTTGACGTTGGAAATTATTTGTTGAATGTGATATTTTCTCTAGTGTTTATTGTGATATTTATTGTTGAAATGAAAAATCGTAGTCTTGCTGCTGAGTTAGCTTATTACTTTACTTTCATTGCAGCATATTTTGTTTTAGCGTTAATGGCAATAATTCCTGAACACTTAATGATCTTGAATGTTTTGGTATTTTTGTATGGTGTACCTGTAGGCACATTGCTCCACATGAAATTTATTGGAATAGGTCTTGGCGAAAAATAAATTGTATGAAGTATGATGATTTGTAGAAAATGAGAAAAGGTCTAGAAGAAGCAATTAAAGAAAAAGTTTTACCTCTGATAGAAGAAACTATGGAAAAACATTGGGGTTTAGTAATTCCTAAAATTGAAGATGACATTTCTGATAAACTAAAACAAAATCAACTTAATGTTCATATTCATTTCAGGCTACCTTTCACTGAAGCGAAAAAGAAATTTAAAGAAGAGTTTTTGCGTCGCGAGCTGTTTAAACATCAAGGTAATATCAGTTCTGTTGCAAAATTTTTGGGTATCGATCGTCGTTCTATCCATCGGGCAATTAAAAGTTTAGGTATTGAAGTTGACCGCTTGGAAATGAAACAGTACCAGCCTAACATTGCTCAAGAAAATAAAGTTCAGAAAACTATCCGGGGTGCAATTGACCAGTATAAAGGTATTATCCAGGAAGATAAAATAGAAAAAGTTTACCAAGATTTACCAACATTATCAAAAAATATTGCTTATTCTATCCCACAGAAAGAGTTTACTTGGAAACAGGCTGAACGCGAGTTTGAGAAAGAATATTTCCGACATCATTTACGTGAAACTAAAGGTAATGTTAAGGAAGTAGCTAAGCGGAGCAAGTTAAGACCAGAAAGCGTTTCTCGGAAATTGAGCAAGATTGGTGTGTCGCGAACTGAGTTTTATTGAAATTGCCTAATTTCCTCCCATAAAAAGCAAAATGTTTATAAATACACTCGGAGAAAGGTAGCTAAAAAGCTTTTAAGGGCTTATAGTTACAATCGGAGGCTAACAAGAATGTTCTACAAAGTAAGGGTAAAGGACTTCATAAGAGTACCGCCTAGCATGTTTGATGTAGGCAAAGACGAAGCTATTTTGAAGAATATTAGATCAACTTATGAAAATTTTGTTTCTAAAAAGTTGGGCTTCGTGATTAACGTAGTTGAAATTCATAATAGTAAACAAGGTGTTATTGTACCTGGCGATGGGGCTGGTTATTATGAAACTGAGTTCGATTTACTGACTTTCAAACCAGAACTTAACGAATTAGTATATGGTAAAATTAGAGATATTACCGACTTTGGTGCGTTCATGGACCTTGGTGGTGCAGAAGGCATGGTACACATATCACAAAGTATGGATGATTATGTGTCTTTCAGTAAAGATAAGGTTTTGCAAGGTAAGAAAACTCATCATACTTTAAAAGTTGGCGATCATTGTAAAGCAAGAATAATTGCTGTAAGTTTTAAAGATTTAAAAAATCCTAAAATTGGTCTTAGCATGCGTCAGGAAGGTTTAGGTAAACTGGAATGGTTAGACGAAGAAGCTAAGGCAAAAAATAGTGCAGAAGGTGCAAAAGAATGAGTAAAAAGAAAGCTTGTAAAAAATGTAAAATGTTCGTTACTGGCGATAAATGTCCTGGCTGTGGTTCAGAAAGTTTTTCTACTAGTTGGCAAGGAAGGTTGTACATTAAAGATGCTAATAACTCTATGATAGCTGAAGAAGTCAAGTGTAAAATTAAAGGCGAATATGCTATCAAGGTAAAATAATCATAATTTAAGGTGAAATAAGTATGAAAGTTACTATTAAGAAAAAAGAAGATAACAAACTGTTACACAGGAAAGAAGTGGAAGGAGAAATTACTTTTACTGCAGCAACGCCAAGTAACCAGGAATTGGCAGAATCTTTAGCTAAAGAGCTTAAAGTTAATGTTAGTTTAGTGGTTATGAAAAATATTTATACTGAATTTTCTATGCGGAAAGCTACTTTTCAAGCAGTAGCTTACGAAAGTGCAGAAATGAAAGATAAGTTTGAAATGATGACTAAGCATTTACGTAAGAAAGCTGAAGAGGACGTTAAGAAGAAGGCGGATGAAGCTGTTGCTAAAGCTGAAGAAGAGAAGAAGAAAGCTGAGGAAGCTAAAGCTGCTGAAGAAACTCCTAAAGAAGAAGAAAAAGCAGAAGAGCCAGCTAAAGAAGAAGCTCCTGTAGAAGAAAAGAAAGAAGAAGTAGCTGAAGAGAAACCTGCTGAGGAACCTAAACCTGAAGAAGCACCTGTAGAAGAAGCTCCTAAGGAAGAGGAAAAGCCTGTAGAGGAACCAGCAAAGGAAGAAGCTGCTGCTGAAGAACCTAAAGCTGAAGAAGAAAAACAAGGTGAATAAGAATGGTAAAGAAAGGCGGAAATACAAGGACTGGAAAGGACAAGAAAGCTGAACGAGCTAAACGTGTTAAGAAAACGCGTAAATTGTACGAACGTTATGATATTAGCGGTGGCGAACTGAAAAGAAAAAACCAATTTTCTCCAAAATCTCCTGGCGACTTCTTAGCTGAGCATAAGAACAGACGTACTTGCGGTAAAAGCGGTTACACTGAGTTCAAGAGTACTAAGAAGAAGGAAGAGTAAGTTTTTCTATTATCTTTATTCTTTGTTGATTATTTTAATGTTTTTGATATCTCTATTGTTTTTGGGTTACATAGTAATCAGCTTATTTTTGGTTTACATAATAGTAATTATTGTCTTATTATCATAATATTAGTTTACATGGTAATGATACATTTCTCTTTTGGTCTACATAACAATAATTATTGTTCTTTTTAGTTATTTTTAGTTTACATAATAGTAAAATTTATATATCAAATTAACTTTCTTTAATAGCAATTTGACTGAAAAGAGTAGAGACGAATTAATTGAAGCACTTTCTAAAGTAGTTGATTTGCTCTCAAAAGAGGAAAAAGAAATTATTTTTAACAAATTGGCTAAAGAAAATAGTGTTCCTTTGTCAATCTTTAAATCAGAGGTTTCTGGATTGGGCGCAATTGTTTTGTATTTGAAAGATGTTGATAAAAAGAATCCTAAAGAGATTGCAGAATTGCTTAATAGAAAAGTTCCTACTATTTATTCTACATATAACAAAGTTAAAAATAAGAAAATTAAGTTGGATCTAAAGTCAAAAATAGATGTTCCTTTAAGTGTTTTTTCTGATAGAAAATTTTCAGTTTTAGAATCGTTAGTGTTTTACTTGAAAGATCAACGTCATCTTTCTCTAGTAGAAATATCAAAATTAATTGGTAAAAGTCAAAGTACTGTAAAAACAGTTTATTGGAGATATAATAAGAAATGCCAAAAAGAATAAAGAAAAAAGGATCTAGGAAAAGAGTACAAAGAAAAGCTAGAGGTAAGGGTAAGAATAAAAGACAAAACCTGTTACATTGGAACGATTACTCTGTGTTCTTATTAGTGTTATTCGTAGTAGCTCTTAGTGGCTTTTTATCATATGATTTGTCTAGTGAAAATCCTTTTATTATCAAATCTTTTAATTTTATGCTTGATCCCAATATTCGTGAATATTTAACAGCTAATGTTGCTGTTGATTATGAAAGGATTGTGATTCTTGTTGCACCTAATGCGTCAAGTTTGACGCTTACTACGACAAATCCAGCAACGAATGACGTTAACCAAAATCTTACTGCTACTTGGATAATTAACGATGAAGATAACGATCCTGTAAAGAATGTTACTAATTGGTATCTTAATGGTACTTCAATAAGTGTTCTTCACATGCCATTTGAGAATAACACTGTAGATATTTCTTCTACAACTAAAGATTATTCTAGTTTTGATAATAATGGTACTGTGAGTGGTGCTACTTGGAACGCTACTGGTGGGTATGATGATTGGGCTACTTATGAGTTTGATGGAATTAATGATTACATTTCTGTTAATGATAGTAATAGTTTAAATCTTACTGATAGTATAATTTCGGTGTTATTACATGTTAAAGATACTGATGAAAATGGCGGCTTTACAGACAATTATACTATGACTGAGATTTCTAGTACATACAACTCTTATAGTTGTTCTACAAGTGCTGGAAGTAGACATTCTGGTAGTGGTGATGATGGCATTTATCAGACAACTTTAGGTTTCAATTTTACATATTATGGTAAAGTAAAGAGTCCGACAACTAATATTTACATGGATACTAATGGTCGGTTAATTTGGGACGAAGTTGGTTCTGATTATAGTGCAAGTGCTGCTGAGATGGAAGCAAACCATATTATTGCAGCTAATTGGCAAGATTTGGGAGATGAGAATTATAATAACGAATATATCTGTACCAATCAAGGTACATCACCAAATAAATATGCGGTATTTCGTTGGGATAATGAATGGTATAGTGGTGGTGGTAGTTCTGAAATGGAAATTGTTCTTTTTGAAAATGATAGTTCTGTTCTTATTAGGTATGGGACATTTGCAGCTCATAGTGATACTTGGATAAGAGGAATTAGCAATGGTTCTAGCGGGCCTTATAGTTATGTTACTGCTTCAAATGTTTATACTAATGATAGTAACCGAGCTTTTAGATACAAGGAAGAAACTATTGTTAATACTAAAACTTTATTAGACAAGAATGGTAGTTATACTTTAGAAATGTTGAACAAAAGTGTTTATGGTTACTTAAATGGCAATCAATCAAATAATGTTACTGTTGATTTAGTAGAAGACGTCTGGGCACATTTAGCACTTACTTATGATGGTAGTAACCTACGTTTGTATAAGGATGGTAACCAGTCAGATACTTTAGCTGTTACTGAGAATATTACCAGTACAGTTAATAACGTTACAATTGGAAACTTGTTTGAAGGTTCTATTGATGATGTTATGATATTTAATCGTTCTTTATCAGCACAACAAATCTCTGTATTGTACGATAATGTTACTAGCACTTTTGTCAACCAGGAAACTTCTGTCAGTGATGTGTGGAATGTTTCTGTAACTCCTAACGATGGTGGGGAAGATGGTATGATGGTAATGAGCAACCAAGTTTTGATAAACGCGGTAAGCTCTCCAACTCCTTCTGTGCCAGAGTTCAGTGATTATGCTATTGCGTTATTGTTGCTTACAGTAGTTGGTGGGTTTTTGTTTATAAGAAATTCAAACCACAAACCTTTTTAATCAGCTCTTTCTTACTAAATACACTATGTCTCTACAACAATTGCGTGACGAGTACAAAACCTGTACCTGCTGTCAGGAACTGTGCAAAAGTAGAAGTCAAGTAGTGTTCGGTTCTGGCGATGAGAAAGCTAAAATTCTTTTTATTGGCGAAGCTCCTGGCGCGTCAGAAGATAAACAAGGCATTCCATTCTGTGGTGCGTCCGGTCAGGTTTTACAAGACCTGTTGGCAGGTATTGATCTCACCAGAGATGATGTGTTCATAACTAACACTATCCTGTGCCGGCCAGAAAATAATCGTAACCCAAAAAGTGAAGAAGTGGAAAACTGTCGTGAAAGGTTAGACAAAACAATAGAAATAATGCAACCTGACGTTATTGTAACTATCGGTAACTTTGCTACGCAACGTATCATTGGTAAAACTGGTATTACTAAGATTAGGGGAAAAATATTTGACATAACTATTAACGATAAGGATTACAAAGTTGTGCCAGTGATCCATCCGGCAAACCTTTTGTACAATGGTCGTAGTCCAGTAGTCTTGGAAGGCATGCAAAAAGATTTTCAGGTAATAGCTTCTCTGCTAGGTGTTAAACTGAAAAGTGATGAGCAAAAACCTAAAGAAACTGTCCGAGAACCTTCTAAAAATCCGCAAGCTAAATTGTTTGATTTCTAAACTGTGTGCAGATAGAAATAAGACTCATATCAACAATATTGCTAATATACTCAAAACAAACATTAGTGCGCCTAGAATGAATGCAAGTAACTCATATTGATGAATTCTTTGCTTCTCATCTTCAATCTTTCTGATTTTAATTATCTGCCAATGAACCATGCCAAATATAACGATCAGTGGTAAAAGTAATAACATTTGATGCCATATGAAGAATGGCATTACTTGCCATCTTGTAGCAGAATCTGCGAAAAGGTAAGTTATTGCAGTGTACTGTCCAGTCCAGCATACTGCAAGGAACAGGCCGGTAAGAATTCCATAAAGTAAGAAACATGGTGGATTTATAGTATACTTACTAACTTTCCGCATGTGCGGAACAAACTTTTGATAATACTTTCTTGGGATAATCTCTCCCTGTAACAAGAAAGTTTTCATAACAATTAATGACATTATGAAAGATACAATTACAATGATCTTAGCAAAGAATTCAGCTTTGTCAGAGAAGAATACCCAGTTAAGCCAGCCTAACCCGCTGAACAGAAAAACCATAAACACACCGATAATGAACAAGACAGTTTTTCTTAACAATTTCTCGTTCTTTTTCTTAAGATGTAACCTTTCATCCTCTTCCTTTTTCTTTAGAACAGTTAAGCCCAGTAGTAAATATAATAAGATTAATGCTAAACCACAAAAGCTGGCAATGTTAGTAAATGCTGCCCAAGTAACAGAACCTATTCCAAGAGTATCTAACAGGAACTGTGATTCCATGTTACCTACCAAACCTACACTACTTCCTTCGTTAAGGGTCGGGCAAATATTATCATCTTGGTTCTTTATACTTTCTTCTAAGAAACTAAATATAGCATCTTTACCAGTAAAATAAGTTTGTACCATGAATACTATAGGAATACCTTGCGAATCTAAATTAAGATTGTAAGCTGCTGCATAATCTTCTAAAAGGCCCATATTAGCTTTATTATAATGCACTTCAAAATATTCTACACGTAAATTTGGATAATCGTCTTGTAATTCTTCTAAGAACATGTCAACTTCTTCACAATCTTCACAATCAGTACCATAGAAATAGTATACACAAGCTTCAACGTCAGTGTTGATAGTATCTGAACTTTCATCTGAAGAGTCTTCTTCTGTAGTCTCATCAACTTCTTCATTTACACTTTCACTATCTTCTTCTTGAATTGACAAAACAGTATCATTTTGATCAACAAGAGCGAAAGTAGTAGAACATAATAGCAGAATTGATAATATTAATACTATTAATTTAATTGATTTCAGCATCTTCACCCAAAATGTACCTCTTTATACTATCTTCTGAAAGGTATAATAGCTATATAAAGCTTTTCTTTCTGTATATATTTCTAGATATCGATTTTAAGAAAACTTTTTAAATAGAGACCATCCGCCATTAAATATTATGGTAGGCGTATCGTTTGAAACTGGAAGAAGGAAAGCACAGAAGGCAGGATGTCCTCGATATACTAGACCTGTCAGTCTTCCAGATAAAGATGAAGTATTATTAGCACCAAATTATGTGAAAATATTTGATGGGTTAAATTGTGAAGGTGAGCCAATTTATCATGCAGAATATCCTTCAAATAGAGTAAGGTTTCCTAAATTTACTCAAATTGGCACTGCCGATTTAATTGGAGAAAATGTAAGGTATAAAGAAGTAAATTCGCCAGTTGTCAATGAACGAGGATTTTTTATTTTTCCGCCATTCTCTATCCCTAACTGTTGCAGGAGGTTAGCTAAATCTGATGTTATAGATAATCCTCTAGAAGATCTCGCTGAAGAACTTTATTTTGTTTTTGGCAAACCTATTGCAGTTAATACTCAAGGTGTTAAAAAAACAAGTAATTATCGTGGTGGAGCGAAACAAGTAGTTCATATTTATACTGTTAACGATTTAGATAAAATGGTTGTTAATGGTGGTCCTAATTCAGAAGAATTAACTGGAATGATAAATTCTGCTTGGAAAATTGATCCTCGCGATTATTAGGCTTTTTATCATAATTATAATTTAACATTATAAAAACCAAACATTTTAAATAAACGTTTTTTTCTTAGATGTTAATTAATTAAACTTTGAGGTTTGTTAAAATGGTACTTGAAATAAACGAAGAAAATTATCAGAAAGAAGTTATGGAATCTAACATTCCTGTCATTGTAGATTTCTGGGCAAGTTGGTGCGGACCATGCCAAATGATGGCACCAGTATTTGAAGAACTTAGCGAAGATTCAGAATTTGCTGGAAAAATGAAATTTGTTAAACTGTCTACTGAGAATTCTCCTGGTTTGGCACAACAAAATAATGTTAGTGGTATTCCTTGCTTGATTGTCTTTAAAGATGGTAAAGAAGCGCACAGGATTGTTGGATTTTCTCCAAAAGATGCTTTGAAAGATAAAATCAGAGAAGCGTTGAGTTAAGTTTTTTATTTTTTATTATTCTGTTAATTTTAATTTCAATTATTGAATTAATGTAAAGTTAGATTTACTGATTTCTCATATGCTCTAGGTGTGTATATTGAAACCCTAGTTATTGGATGTGCGTTTGTTCTCTTGCTGAGATGTCTTGGTGTTTCTGCTTCACTGATCAAATGAGAATATGCTAAATGGTCTAAAGTTACTTGAATTTCGGTTTTTCTCAAACTTTTTCTTTCTGATGCAACATGAACTCCATCAGAAAATCTTGAATTATGTAAATATAGTAATGTTACTTCCAGATTAACATTTCTTTCGTTTAAGTTTAATCTAAAACCATTTTTTGCTAGCATTCCTATCTCTGTTTCATTATCGAATATTAAGTCCAAATCATTTCCCCATAAGTATGCTCTCATTAAATATGTTTTTTTAACATAATATTTAAAAAACTTACTGAATCTTGGAGAAAAATGCCACCAGAACAACCAGAGCCAAACACTCATCTAACTTTAGATGCCCTTACTGATCAACATATAACAACCATATTAGGAATATATGAAAGTTTAGGCCTTCCAGTAAATTATGGCGTTATTCCTCCAGTAAGAATTCTTAAGGATGAAATGCGAGGCAAATATAATGGAGTAGAACTTGTTCCAAAACCAGGTCCTTTTGCAAGAGATAAGTTAAAGTTAGAACGAATGGAATCCCCGGATGGAGAAAAGTATTTCCATGTGTCTATTGAGAATGGCGGGTTGATAGCAAAATTTTTTGGGTTAGATGCTATGGCTGAAAGGTTCGATTCTCAAGTAAGAGAAGAATTTTTGTATCATTAGTTTTTTCTAAAACCTAAATTAATATAAACTCTATTTTTCTATGTTTCCTTATGTTTGATAAGATTTCCAAAGAAATTAATAACTTAGTAACAGCATATTCTTCCCAAGATAAAGTAATCTTTAGAAACAAAACTCTTGATATTAATCAAAACAACTTTAACCTTGTTGAAAGGGCTGAAGTTGTTAAAACAGTAACATATATCGATGGTGGTCAAGCAGAAATTGTTTCTACTGGTAATTTTTGTCTAAGTTTTATCAGAATATTTGCTGCAAAGTTTTGTGGCACAGAAAAATTAGATTTTGTCAAGCATGAATTTTACTTGTTGACATTTGCTAAGAGGAGTAATCTAGATAATGATGCGGGAGTTGGAAGTAGCGATTTAACATATTATTCTAAAATCTTTCCTGTAACTGAAAGATTCAATTTATTAGATGAAGACGAATTAACAATCTCTTCCGAAGATAGTAGCATTAAGGAAGGTTGGGAACGTGCTCCAATCGCAAAAGTAGCTAACATGGCTCGCAGGTTTGCTGAACTAAAGTTAGCGAAACGTTTGGCTCTGCAAGATTATTCTGATTATTTCTTGCTTGATGGCATTTTAGAACCGACGTTTAAAGGAGAAGAAACAATTTTAACTGAATTGCCAGGTTCAGTTTGTGGTCTGGCAAAATCCTGTTCGTTGTTTACTGCGCAAGGTAACAGTCCAGTAGCACTTTTTTCTAATCTTGGTCCTTTAGGAGTTTGGTCATACTTTTTAGATGGAAAAAGTTATTTTGTAAAATTACATGAGAACGCAAAACATATTTTTAGGTTTGAAGGTGATGTTGGTGTACTCCCTCATTTGTTAGCTAACTCTGAAGATGCTTTGTTCTTGGGCTATCCTTATGGTTTGATTTTTGCAGATAAAATGGCGCGAGTGAGCAATGTTGAGAAAGATAGTTTAAGGATGAAGTTCCTATTGGATAAGAAGAATGAGGGGCTGTTAAAGTATTTGAGCAGTTCTAACGCACATGAAATATTAGACAGTTTGTAAGTAAGGTAGCTAGAGGTTAAGTCATTCTGCCCAAAACTTTAAATAATCTTACCTTCTCTTAACTTACCTATGGCAAAAGACAAAAATCCTAAGAAAAATGAGCTTGGGATCACTGTAAAGAAAGCTGATGATTTCAGTGAATGGTACACACAAGTGATTCGTAAAGCAGATTTAGCAGATTATACAGCAGTGTCTGGATGTATTGTCTATAAGCCGGGATCTTATTCAATCTGGGAAAAGATTAAAGATGTAGTAGATGCTAGGATCAAGGCAATGGGCGTTCAGAACGCGTACTTTCCCTTGTTCATCCCAGAATCATTGTTACAAAAAGAAGAAGAGCATGTAGAAGGGTTCACTCCTGAAGTTGCCTGGGTAACTCACGCTGGTGAAACTAAGTTAGGTGAGCGACTAGCTGTAAGACCAACTTCTGAAACAATCATGTACGACTCGTACGCAAAATGGATTAGGTCGCATAACGACCTTCCTTTACGATATAATCAGTGGAATAATGTAGTTCGGTGGGAGTTTAAACATCCAACTCCCTTCTTACGTAGCCGAGAATTTCTTTGGAATGAAGGTCATACCTGTTTTGCTACCAGGGAAGAAGCTGAACAGGAAGTTAACGACATTTTGGTAATGTACAAAGATGTTTTGCAAGAATATTTCGCTTTACCTGCTCTTGATGGTAAGAAATCTAATCAAGAAAAGTTTGCTGGCGCAGAGTATACTACCAGTTTGGAACTGATAATGCCGAATGGTAAAGCTATTCAGGGACCTGACGCCCATTTTGATGGCCAGAATTTTGCTAAAGCGTTCGACATTTCTTTTGTAGATCAAAACGAGAAGAAACAGTTCGTCTGGCAAAATACTTGGGCAATAACTACTCGGATGATCGGTGTCTTGATTGCGATACATGGTGATGATAAAGGTTTAGTATTACCACCAAAATTAGCTTCAGTACAAGCAGTTATTGTACCTATCTTGTTTGATAAGACTAAAGATAAAGTTTTGAAGAAGGCCCGGGAGATTGCTGACAAGTTAGCTAAGAATGGAATCTCAGTACACTTAGATGATCGAGAAGGTTACAGTCCTGGCTGGAAATATAATGAATGGGAAGTTAAAGGTGTTCCTTTACGTATCGAATTAGGTCCACGAGATTTAGAAAACGATCAAGTTATGATGGTTCGAAGAGATAATTGTGAAAAACAAGCTTTGCCGATTGCCGGTTTATCAAAAGAAGTTGAACTTTTGTTAGCTCAGATGCATGACAGTATGTACAAGAACGCTTTGAAGTTAATGAAAGATAGTATTGTTAAGGTTGATAACCCGAAAGCTACTAAGATTGCGCTTGATGATAAGAAAATCTTGTTTGCGCCATGGTGCGGTTGTGCAGAATGTGAAGCTGAATTTAAAGATAAGTTTGGTGCTAAATCATTAAACAGCCCATTTAAACAGCCGAGAATGGCGAAAGATCAACAATGTTTTGCGTGTAGCAAAGAAGCTACTGCTTGGTTCTACATGGGCAAGAGTTATTAGTTTTTTATTTCTTTAATTACTTCGTGATTTATGGTATAGAAAGTTAAAGGAATAAATATAACTTTCTTAAAGTATTTAATGAAAAAGATAAATTCTTTTATACAAAGAGATCTAATGGTAGTTACATAGTAGAACCAAGACAAGGTGATTGTACAGTTTGTCAAACTAATTATGACATGGAAACATATTATTCAACTTCAGATTCACATGATCATGGATGGGAATTTCAAGATTGTCCAACATGTGGGTATAATCCAGTAATAGAAAGACAAATAAAGGAAATTATTGAAGGAAAAGGTACAGTAGAACTTCGCCATAATAAACCTGTAAGTATCAATTCTGAAGAATTGACAGACTTAATTAAGGGTGTTGTTGTTAAGTCTTGGCCAAAAAAATAATATATTTGCTTTTATATCTCTAATGTGACTTATCCTTCTTTTCTAAATAGTGTAATTTTAATCTAATCTCAAGCTAAATAAAAAAGATCAAACTTCACTTTTACCAGACTTTTTAATATCCTTTAGTTAACAATAAAGTTAATAAATGATTTCTTTTTTCTTATCTTTATGTTAAAGGGGGTGGAGAGTAGTGTTAGATAGGCAGCTGAATCTTGATTATGCAAGAGAAATTGGTTCTGCAATTAGTGTTTATCATGCTATTTCTAGTGATAAGAAAAAGCCTTCTGATGATAGTAAGTACAAACCCTCTGATAAACCAGATAGTCTTTCTGTTTTGGAAGCAAAAGTATTGAAAAGTAAAGAAAGTGATGAAGATGATGATTCAGATTCAAACCTAGATGATTTGGATGACACTTTAATTGAAGATCCATTAGAATTTTTCCTAAGACAACAAGAGTTCTTAGATCAAGAAATGTTGTATAATGGTAAACATGATTCACCTTACGACAACCCTTTTGCAGCTATAACTGATCCATATGAAAATGAAGATAACGATCCTGAATATCAAGCAAGTAAAGCAAGGTCAGATACTATGGACGATCAAGAAGCTAAAGAAACTGTAGAAAAAATGGCTTTAGAATCTGCTTCAGGTAATGTTGATTTTAGTAGTTTAAACATGCGTGACCGACAGAGGTTTAATAATTGGCAATTGGTTAACAAAGCATTATTATTATTTTATGACAAAGATAGTCCTGTAAAAACTTCTAACACTAATTATGGGATGATGAATTAAGAAAACTGTTCCAAAAACTCTTCTTCTGCAAAATGCATTTTACCAGGGATGATTAAACAATGTAACGCCTTGCCAAAGTCAAACAACTTAACTTCACTTAATTTACCAGCTTTTACTACAAAATTGTCAGCACCTAACCTGGCACAGCCTACCACTAAAGTATCATCTAAAATTAATCCTTCTTTCCTTTTTTCTTCAATGTTTTCTAGAATTTCTAACGCCTGGTTAACTGTCATGAACTTGTCTTGGTCTGGTTTTAGGTCAAGTAACATTAAAGTGTGCAACCCTAACGATAAATTATCTTTCAGAACTAAATATGGCGTTTCCAGATTAGGATGATCTTCAGTAAATGGTATGGAAGTAGTTTTACCGAACTTGTATAACTGTAATCCGGTAATTCCAATTGCGTTCAATACAGAAGCGTTGTTAATAATATTAACTTTTACTCCTTTTTCACGCGCTTGTTTGTAAATCTCTACATGTGTAGTTGCTGAAAATGGATCTCCAATAACTAGAAATGCTACCTCTTGACTTTTAGCTTCTTCAATAATCTTTTCCATACCTTGTTCAGACATGTCTCGGTTAGCTAAGATTATTTCTTTGCTATAAAATTGCTCTAAATCTTCTTTAGAACATTGTAATAATGATGTGTAACCTTCTAGGTAGACTTTTTGACAACTTTTTACCAATTCTAGTCCTTTAACTGTAATATCTTTCTGGTCTGCTAGTCCAATACCTATAATATTTAATGTCATTTTTAGAATAATTTACTTCTTCTTAGCAACTTTTTTCTTTTTACCGCCGGAGGGGGTACCAGAAATCTTTGATTTCTTAGTAGAAACAGCTTTCTTTTTCTTTGCTGGAGCTTTCTTAGCTTTTCCTTTAGCTTTAACTTCTCTGGTGATTGGATGTTCCTTGTCAACTTTACCATCAACAATTTTCATCATAGTTTGGCATTTTGGATAACCGCTACAGCCTAAGAATTCGCCATAAAAACTTTTACGTAACGTCATTTCTCCTTCACCACAGTGTGGACATTTCATGCCTTCTTCTGGAAAAGTTTTCCGGCCAGGAACTTCACCTTCAGCACGTTTACCTGGACAGTCTGGATTGATACAATATTCACGTTTACTTCTACCACTACCAGCTTCAATTATCGGGTGTTTACATAAATCACACAGTTTACCTGCGTACTTTAACATTCCTTTAGCTGGGACATGAAACGTGTTTTTACATTGTGGATAACCATTACATGCTACGAATCTGCCAAATTTACCACGTCGTACCATTAACTTTCCTTTACCACATTTAGGGCATGGTCCCATAAAATTGTGAGCGTCATTAGTAGCTCTAACTGATTTCAAGATTTCTTTTCCAATATCTTTTTCCTTTTTCTTGAAATCGCCAAGCAGTTTAGTTAAAATCTCTTTAGCTTTGTCAAGAACTTCATCCTGTTTCTCTTTACCATCCCGAATTTCTCTCATATCTTCTTCAAAATCTGCAGTGAGCTTTTCATCAACTATTATGTGAGCATATTTCTCGAGAATTATGATGGTTTCTATACCTAACTGAGTAACTTTTATTTGGACACCTTCAATGTACCCACGTTGGAATAATCTGTCAAGAATGTCTGCCCGAGTAGCTTTAGTACCCAAATTACGTTTTTCCAATTCCTTGATTATAGATGATTGGTTAAACCTGTTTGGTGGTTGAGTTTCTTTATCATGCTTTTTAATTTCTTTAACATTAACTTGGTCACCTTCTTTCATGTCAGGTAAAGTTACTTCTTCCAACCTCACATAAGGTTTGTAATAAACGTGCCAGTTCTCTTCAACTGTCCTGGTACCTTTCGCAATAAAAATTTCTTCTTTAACATCCAACTTAACTTCCATACTTTCCCGCACTGCTGCTTCTGAGAAAGTTGCCATGAACCTTTTAACAACCAAATCATAAACTTTCTTTTCTCTTGGTTTAAGTTCTTTAGTTGGCATTAGACCGGTAGGATATATTGCTGGATGGGCAGGATCAGTCTTTTTACCATTATTTGGCTTAAGTTCTTTCTTACCAAGTAAAGCTTTTGCCATCTTTTCATAAACTGGCTGTTTACTTAACTGTGTCAAAATGTTTTTGAACCCTAATTTTGGATCTAACTGCTGAGATGAAGTTCTTGGATATGATGTAAGTCCTCCCAAATACAAACTTTGTGCAATTGCTAGAGACTCTTTCGGAGTTATTTTGAACAAACCGTACGATTCTGATTGTAATGAGGTAAGATCGAAAGGATGTGGTGGCGCTTGTTTACGTTTTGTTCTTTTAACGTTAGTAACTTTAGCTGATTTTTCACTTTTAACCTTTCTCATAATACTTTCAACAACTTTCTTGTCAAAGATTTTGTCTTTTTCATGCCATGCTTCAACGTCAGCTTTTTTATAATCGCCAAGAAGTTCTACTTGCCAGAAAGGTTCTGGTTTAAATGCTTGAATTTCACGTTCTCTGTCTACTAATAATTTTAATGCTGGTCCTTGTACACGTCCAGCAGACATAACTTTGAAACTGCCAGCTTTCTTAACAGAATCTGTTAAAGCTCGAGAAAGATTAATACCATAATACCAGTCCAACTTATGCCTGGTTTCACCGGCTTTTGCCTGGCCCCAGTCCAAATGTTTAAACTTATTTTCGTAAGCTTTCACTAGGTCTGGTTTAGTTAAAGTAGAAAATTTCATTCGGTTAGCATCTTTCTGTTTACATGCAAACCTAACAACGTTCCATCCAATAACTTCTCCTTCAACGTCATAGTCGCAAGCTATAGTAAATTCGTCAGCTTTCTTTGTTAAAGCAATGATAGTGTCAATGTACGGCTTAACATACTTCAAGTCTTTACTATGTTTATAGGTTGCATCCCATTTAATGTCAAATACTGGGAATGACCAATGAGAATCTTTAGCTTCTACAAGACCATATAAATGTCCGACAGCAGAAGTTACCATGATTTTTTGTTTATTATGAGTTAATTCAAAGTAAGAATTCTGTTTAAACTTCTTTTGTACAGGCTTTGTATCAGCTAACGCTGCTGCTAATTTCTTTGCTGAACTTGGTTTCTCTGTGATTATTAATTCAACCATGCATAATATCCTCTGTTATAGCTATTTTGTAAAGAATTTATCTTGAGCTTTAAAAATGTTTGGTGAGAATGGGTAGTTGTTGTTTAGGTTTAACTTTTATTGTTTTGTTATAGTTGAGAGTGTGTTTTTGGTGGGAAAAGCGAAGGTTTTGTTGTGGTTTTATGCTTGGTTTTAGCTAGAATCTTCGGTTTTTAGAAATTTGACGAAATTCCCGGCAAGTAAGATTTATTAACAATAGCTTCCTCTTAGTTCTAAAATGAGTAAAATATTGAGAGATGTTAAGAAAATATTAGTTCTAGCAAAAGAAGTTCAAAGTAAACTCAAGAACCATGATGGAGATGTTAAACATAGAGTTAAAAAGATTGCCAAATTAGATCTTGACGAACTTTCAAGGATAGAGAAAGAACATGGTGACAAGAAACTTCTTGAAGAATGTATGGTGGTGTTAAAGGATGCTAAAGAAACTCTCCGATTATTAGCCCATAGTGAGAATTTCACAAAAGTCGAAAATTTGACAGATGAAATCATAAAATTAGAAGGACATGAACTAATTGAAATCTCTAATAATGAAAAAAGAAAGAATGATTTGTACCAGTTTTGGATTAAATCAATTAGAGCAAAAAAGTATTATCATGGTACTTCTAACTTATCAATACCAAAAATTGAAAGATATGGGTTAGTTCCAGGAATGAGACCACCTTTTTGGCGAGATTTACAACGCGTTTACAAATTATACAAAAAAGCAGGTGTCGATAATCCTTTAAGGTTAAGACATTTTGTACAAGATGCTTCAGGGTTGATAAATGTGGGTTTATTTGTTACTGACTCTTATCCTATGGCAAAGCGGTATGCTACCCAATCACCAGCAATTTGGCACGAATTCATAGAAGGATTGAACCAAAATGAAGCACGTAAAAAGTTTTTGTTGGAACCATTTTTTATGGGGAAACCTACAAAAGAGTGTGAAGATATTTATGTAAAAAGTTATCGGACATTTTACGATAAAATCATAGCTTATTTTATAGAAAAAGGTATGAAAAGAGAACAAATTTGTTTATTATCTAAAGAAGAAGTTTATGAAATTAAGAGAATTTTTGAAAAGTTGTGGTTAGAATTTAGAAATCAGAAACCTATAATTTTACACATTTCTGTCTTAGCACCAGGAATAGCTGAAGAAGAACCTTTTACAGAGCCAGAAGAAACAAAATCCTTCCTTTATGATTTTAACACTTTTCTAAGAGAGTTTGAAAATATTACTAAGGGTAAATCTCTTGAAGATGGCAAGAAAATTTTTGAAGGTATTTTCTTTAAGACTAAATCAAGTTTTGGCGCTCAGGTTCTTATTAAAAGAAGAATACCTAAAAAGTTCATAGAAATTGAGTTTGTTTAGTCTAAATATACGCTTTTTACCAATAACACGAAGCTTATCCTAAACATAACCCAAGTGTCACAGTAAACACGCAAAGAAATTTAAGCTAATTTCACTTCTAATGATTAAGATGATTCATTTGTCCTATATATAAAAATGAT
>Ga0233437_1001041_pt1 | contig 54270 bp, 77 predicted proteins | sample SI_122_August201_FD_182714 | JGI IMG/M metagenome (GOLD analysis project Ga0233437, IMG submission 182714) | Seawater microbial communities from Saanich Inlet, British Columbia, Canada - SI_122_August2016_200_MG | ecosystem: Environmental > Aquatic > Marine > Inlet | place: Canada: British...
TACTATCTTTGATATATTCTGAGGCTAATTTATCTTTAAATGGATTTAAAAATGCCAGGATTTCCCATAAAATCTGTGTCGAAGAAGAGAGAGGAGACCTATTAATCTGGAGGCTAGAGAAAGATTTAGAGTTAGATCAAGTAGAAAAACAACTAGAGAACTATAGAAATAATTTTAACAAGATAATTCTTGGAGCAGATAAGTCCAAACTCAAAAAAATAATCTCTTATCTTAAATTAAGACCACTAATAGAGAAAGAAGAAGAGAAGGGGCTTGCAATTTTAATAGAAACTACACCACAATAATTCTTAAAAGCCTTAAAACCTCCAATATTTTATGTCAATTAACGTAAGAGAAACAAACCTTGAAGAAATCAAAGCTAGATTAAATGAAATGAACACTGGTTTAAATAAAATTAATTATCTTGAAGCCGTATTAAGCTCTGGAGGCTTTAGTTTGGAAATTAGAAGATTTCTCTTTGGGGAATTAGCCTTACATCTTGAAGAAATAAGGATGTTAGAAAGAGCCGCAAAAGCTATTGCCAACAAGGCTGAAATTGAACCAATGAAAAAGGACAAAATTGAAGGATTTCTTCAAGCAGCAGAACTATATTCCCAGCTAGGCAAGGTAGAGGAAGCTGATGAAATGTTTAGAAAAGCTCTAAGAGATACTACAGACATTGATCACTCTCGTGTTGTTCTAGCCCGTAAAAACATCTATATGAAGTTTGCAAAAGAACTCGAAACAAAATTAAAAAGAGCCTCAGCCCTAAAATTCTATGAAAGATTATATAAGATGAGATTAGATGAAACAGAAAAAGAAAATGTTAAACAACATCTTCTAGCGATGTATAAGGCGCTAGGATTATTCAGCGAAGCAAAGATGATTGAGGGAAATTAACCCAAAATTAAAAAAAATAAAAAATAAAGATTTTAGAATCTAATCAAGATCTTCTTCCATATCAAAAAGACCTGTGTCTTCCTCTTGTTCTTCAACTTCTTTTGGCATTTTATTATCCTCTTTTAGATATTCCTTATTGAAATATTCCCTTTAAAAACTTTATTGTCTTCGATAATCTATACTTTCCCGACGATAACTTTATAAAGTAAAAATCATTTTAATTTGATATGCCTTCTTTGCTTTTTTAAATCTTTCATAAAAACATCTTTTATAGAGGGTAAATAATATTTTTAAAATTAAGAAGTTAAATTACTTCATCTTTTTGAAGTCTGCAACTGCACCATCAATCTCTTTTTGAAGGTTTTTTATTGCATCCTTCAATATCTTTTTTGGATTATCTGCTTCAATATGTAGGACTGGATTTTTTGTTGGATGTTCTTGTTTCCAAACAGCAAGTTTTGCTCCTTCCTTGTTCAAATAAACTCTCAAAACCTCTGCAACAGTTACACTGTCTAATTCTAAATCTAGATTTGTTTTTTCATCTTTTAAGATTGTTATTTCCATTAGTTATAAGAGAAATTTTGGGTTTAAAAAGGTTATGGGAATGAAATTTTTTGTTCTAGTGCCTGTCCTAAAGGTTTTTAAAGCTAAAATTCAAGATTATATTATGACATTTAAGATTAATGTAGCGGACAAAGGAAAAACCTTTAAAGTTGAGACTGAAAACGAAGAATTAGTCGGACAAGTAATCGGAGAAAAAGTTGATGGAAAGTTATTTAGTGAAGATTTAGAAGGCTATGAACTCGAAATTACTGGAACAAGCGATAAGTCTGGATTTTGTGGATTGCCTGATGTCCAAGGATCAAGACTAACAAAAGTTTTACTTAGTTATGAAAGAGGAATGAAAGCTCGTCCCAAAAAAGAAGGTAAAAAAGTTAGAAGTAATCGAAATCCAAGTGGACTTAGACTAAGGAAAACGGTCAGAGGTAATGAAATCTCACTAGAAACTGTACAAATTAATACAAAAGTTATCAAAGAAGGAAAGAAAAAGTTTGATGATTTGTTTGTTGTTGCTGAAGCTCCCAAAGAGGAAGCAACAGAAGAAAAGAAAGAATAGTATCTAAAAGTTATTTTCTATCATATAAATTCTTATAAAGCGATTTGTATGTTTGTTTTTATGAAAAAGTTCAAAAAAAAGAAAGAAGAATTTTTGAAAGAAAAGAATCTTCCAAAGCCGTAATATCTGCAGCAGCAGGCTTCTAAACCCTTAAAAACCATTTTTATCACCTTATTTTATGAAAAAGAAAGCACTTGTATTATATTCAGGCGGCCTGGACTCAAGATTAGTTATAAAAATACTTCAAGAGAAAGGATATACAATTGAAGCAATCCATTTTTCACTTCCTTTTGGATGTGGATGTTGTGACCTTGGATGTAATTTCAATTTTACTCAAAAAGAAAAAATAAAGCTAACAATAATGAATGCAACAAAAGAACCCTTATTGGGAGAGTATTTAAAATTACTAAAAAATCCTTCTCATGGAACTGGAAAAGGAGTTAATCCCTGTAAAGATTGTAAGATCTGGATGTTTAAAAAAGCTAAAAAATATGCTGACGAAAATAATATTGAAATTATTGCAACCGGCGAAGTTGAAGGACAAAGACCAATGTCTCAAACACCAGATGCTATGAAAATTATTGAGAAAGAAATCGGATTTAAACCAACTAGACCCTTAGCTGACTTGAGGATTATAGGTAGAACGAGGACAAAACAGATGGAATTAGCTAAAAAGTATAAAATTAGTTATCCAAGTCCTGGTGGAGGATGTTTACTTTGTGAGAAAATTTTATCAAAGAGGTTTAGACTGTTATTAAATAGAAACTTAATAACTGAAAAAACCTTTGGAATTATAGCTATTGGAAGACATTTCTTTAAAGACAATATTTGGTATATTGTTGCTAGAAACTCCAAGGAAGGGAGAATTTTGGAAACTTTTGACAATTTTATAGAAGATAAAAAAGGAAAACCATTAGTTTTTTATAATAAACCAGAAGGAAAAGAAATAGCAAAAGAATTACAAGAAGCTTATAGGACAGGGGCTAACGAAAAAGAAAGGGTTAAGTTTAAAGATATTAAAATCTAATTATATTTATGACAAAAAAATATGTGTGGACCTTCACAAATCAAAGAGAGTTAACCAAAGGTGAATTTATTGATTATTTTGAAAAAAAAGTATTCAAGACAATTAGAAAACACAATATGCTACCAAAAGACAAGATTTTCAGATTTGCTAATTTCAATAATCTCAATGCCAAGATATTAAGATCAATTATTCAGAAAAAATTCATCGTTGAGGAATCAAAAACACCAAATATGGGTGAAGACAATTTATCCACCGTGGCTGAAGAGATATTCTCTAAAATATTAAATGGGGATTTTACCGGATCAAACCCAAAGGAGGAGGAGATTTCCTATCCACTTTATTTCCATAGTGATGCAGAAATTGAAACTTACGCTAATCAAATTGGTCTAAAGGGTAAGAAAATGCAAAGAAATAAAAAGATTCAAGACCTATTTAATAAGTTTAAGGACAAAAATCCCGATCTTGAGATTAATGTTGTAAAAGCACTTGCACAAATCCAATGAAACAAACAAAAGAGGTAATAGAAAAAGAGGTAATCGGAATAGTTGCAATAGCTATATCATTATTTGTAATAGGGATTCTAATTTATAGTATATTAAATATTGGAGAAATAGAGAGCAACATCCTTAGATATTCTTTAAATCCTATTGGAATTATCATTTTAACTGGATTTTTAGATAGTTTTCCTAATTTTGTTTCATCTTTTTTTGTTATGATTTCGGCAATTGGAATTGGAGTAAATGTTTATTCGGCCATTCTTTTTGGAATCCTAGGTTCCTGTATTGGATCTTCATTAGGATTATTCATCGGAAGGAAATATTTGCTCAATGTTGTAATGTTATTTTTTAAGAAGAAAGATATAGACAGAATTATCGAAGGCATAAATAAGTATGGAAAGGCATTCGTATTGTTTGCAGCAATATCTCCATTACCCTATTTACCAATGGTATTTGGTGCATTAGGTTTTAGGTGGAAAGAATTTATTCTATGGGGAATGATTCCGAGAATTTGTGCATTTGCCGTTTATGGTTATAGTTTCTGGTTGTTAATTTAAACCATCAACTAGTTCTTTCAATTCCCTAAAATTACTAACAATATAATCCGGTTTCTCTGCAAGGATTTCTTTTTTTGTTGACCACGCACATTTATTATGAATTGCTACAGCATAACAATGCGCCCTATGTGCATAATCGATATCACTAAATCTATCTCCAACATAAAGAGCTTCATTCGATTGGATATTATACCTCTTAAATAACTTTTTCAAAAGTTTGTCTTTACTCTTGAAAATAGATGAACCATAAACCTCATCAAAGAGCCCTGATATCTTAAGGACGCCCATAGAGGCCTCCAGGAAAGGTTTTTCTGAGTTTGACACAACAATTAGCTTAATCCCTTTTTTCTTCATTTTTCTTAGAGATTCAATTGGAGCACAGAGTCTTATAGATTTCTTACTTGTTCTTTTTACAACTTCCTTAAAAAATTCTCTCTTAACTTTCTTAGTTTCTCTTCTATCTATTCCCAAACCACCCAAAATTGATGCTGTTTTTGCCCCCATTAATTTTCTTAATTTTAATTCTGAAAACTTATATCCTCTTTTAGTCAGAACATCTAGCATAGTATCATAAGTTAATTTCCTAGCATCAGAAATTGTTCCATCAAAATCGAAAAATATATACCTTATCATCTCACATTCTTTTCATTATTTCTTTTAGTTTTTCTTGATTAGCTTTTTTATCAGTAATGGAAAGCACAGAGAAAACGGGTTTTTCATTGAGTGTGGAAACTTTCTCAACCTTTAAGTCCCTAATAAGTTTTCTCCTGATCTCATCAGTAATAATTATTTTTGAACTTGAACTATCACTTAACCTCTTGGCCTGTGAGATAATTTTTCCCAAGGCCGTATATTTTATCTTTCCATTAGTTTTAGAAATTACTAAATCTCCGTCGTTAATACCCATATTAAATTCAATCTTATTCTTGAACTTTTTGTTAAATGCCTTAAGAGATTCCATCAACTTAAATCCATATCTTGCCGCCAAGATTTCATTTTTGTAAGTTCTTGTAAACTTTGGTGAAAATATAAAGAAAATATAGTTCTCTCTTTTATCGATAAGAACATTTTTATTTTTCTCAGAACTAATCATTTTTTCAAGTTCTTCCCTAGCATATTCCTTAAGTTCTTGATAGTTTTTTATCTTCAGTACCAAAACGGAACTTTTTGCTTTTTCCCCACTTAAAACAAGACTTGATTCTGCAGAAAGAATATTGCTTGTTGTCAAATCTTTCATAGTTTTATCCGAAGAATGATAGTTAACTGAATCTATACTCTGAACTTCAGGAGATTTATTTGTAAAATTTATTGTCTGTGCAACCCTTTTAAGGTATGTCTTTTGAGTTTTTCCTTTTGCTTTTTCAGCGAGTTTATTAAATCCAATTGAATTTACCTTTTTTGTCTTAGGGTTCTTTTTTATTAAGATCACACCAACGACACCAAGAGTTAAAATTAAAAGTAACCATAGATAATTTTGGTAAAAGTTCCCTTTTGAACTAAGGGGCCCTATGGAGATTGCCTTTCCTGTAAGAAAGGAAGAACCTTCAAAAGAAGTTTGGGAATCTTCCAATAAAATTGGATATTCTCCTTCAGGAGCATTTATTCTAAACTCTTCTATTTCATTTTTACCCAACCTTAAAAATATCTCTAGTGGTGTCTCTCCAATAACAATCTCAAAATATCCTTCATAAATATAATTTCCAATATTCTTAACATTTAAGATATCCCCATTTAAGGAATATTCTAATAACGGGGCCTTTTCTACATTTATTTCAATTTGTTCATCTAAATTCTCAAGAGAAGTTGTTAGTATCCACTTACCATAAGAAGAATTAGGTAAAAAGGGAATTTTATTAACCTCTCCTGAATTTATCACCCTTTCAGAGATTATTTTTTCAGGTGATTTTATCTTAACTATCAAAGGCAATAACATCTTTTCTCCTATTTGATCCTTAACTTCAAGACTTAAACTTAAATTATTTCCTGGAATGATATCAAAAGAGTTTACTCCAAAGCTAATTTCCGAAGGAATTTGATTTATAATAATCTCTTCTTTAATTGTCCCCTTATTCCCAAATTCATCTTCAGTCATAAGACTTAAAATGTAATTCCCTGGAGACATCTGTGTTGAAATTTCAATTTCCAAAGTTCCATCCTCAGAGTTTGAAAAATTAGAAAAAGTATTATTTAATAAAACAATCTCTCCAGAATGGTCTTCCCCATTCTCTTTTGTAGAATTAATTTGAATAATTATAGTTTCCCCCGGATTATAATTTGCTTGGCCTATTTCTGCATTCAAGTTTATTTCATTTGAAATCTTAAAATTTTGACCAACAACACTTAAAGAATTTAAGGAAGCTTCCAAGTGACACTCTCCAACAATATTAGTCAAATTTTCTATCTCTAAGTCTTCTTTGGTTAAAATTTTAAAAGGTAATTCATAAGAGGATTCTTTATTTTGAGGGAATGCCCTGGCTGAAATCCTTAGCAAATTTGTAACGGAACCATCACAATGAAGATCAATATTCAGATTTCCAGAATCTTCTCCAACAATCCCCTCAAGAGAAACATAAATCTTATCACCCAAATTATAAATTTCCTCAGTATCAGAAATTGAAAGTTGTGCAATTACAGTTGATAAAAACATACAAGAAATAAAAATAATAAATACTCCCTTTTTCATAATTTATTAAGGAATTTTTGGTATTTAAAGATTTGGAAGAATAAAAATAAAAATAATTCTTTAATAATCGTAGTTATTTGGAATTTCTACATAACCCATATCAACAAGAGCTGAAGAATATTCCATTTCTCTTCTCTCAGGAGGAATAGTTTGAGGTATTGGAACTTGCATTCTTTTTCTTTCCCTTGTTCTAGGAGTGCCTTCTTCCTCAATTCTACAGCTAGTCAGTCCAGCAATTATTGCTCCAACTGAAGCAGCTAAACAAACTTGTTTTGATAATCTATTCATACAAAATAGAAGAAAAACCCCTTTTTAAATCTTTCGGTTGTGTTGTCTCTAACAAGTAGTTATTTATCTTTGGGTCATAAAAATCTCAATTCCATTGTCCGCTATTAACATTCCTAGGGGTTGTCTAACATGATTTGTTCTTCTCATTTTTTTTATTTTCATAGATCTATCTACCCCCCCAGAAATTCCAATATCATAGAGAAAAATAACAGAATCACATAAGAATTGAATTATGTCTGTTTTTGTCAATTCTCCTGAGCTAACCTGTGTGGAGATATCTAAATCCATTGTCTCATCTGAGAAAAGAGTTGTTACTTTCAATCTTTTCATAAGAGAAGATAATTGAAAAATTGCATCCCTTATCTGTCCAGGATCGTTTTTATTCAATGCCAACACAGAAATTGGATCAAAACAGATTCTCTGAATATTATACTTCGAAACCATTTTAGTTAATTCAGAGGTTAGTTCTCTTATGGAAGTTTCCGGTGAAAATTTTATAAATTTTATTTTATCTTCTTCATTTAATTTAAATAAATCCCATCCGTGAGCCCTTGCATCTTCTGCAACATCACTAATATCGGGCTCAAAAGAACAATACAATCCATTTTCATTAAACTTGTTTACCCCATTCCATAGGAATTGTAAAAGGAAAGTTGTTTTTCCACTTCCGGGACCACCAACGATTACAGTATCAGAATTTCTTACTAATCCTCCTTGGCAAACCTCATCAAAACCGGGAATACCCGTCTTACATCTATCAATCACCTCTCCTGTCATAAAGAATTCAAGAAACCAATATTTATAAATGCTTTTGTCTAGGATTTCTCATGAAGACATTGAACTTGCACTGTGATTATATCAAGTTTAAAGGATTAAAGAAAGCTCTGAAGTCTATTGAGGACCTTGCTCCAGAACAAAAACTTGATGGTGAAAGCAAAGACTGTTTAGTTGTACTCGTTGCTGTTGAGAAAGGAGATTCTAAAGAGACAGTTTCTAAATTAGTTAAAGATGTTAAGGATATTGCTAAACAAGTTAAGGCTGAAAATATTGTTCTCTACCCCTATGCACATTTATCTAAGAATTTAGGTTCTCCTGCAAGTGCTATTGAAATTTTAAATTCTACAGAGAAACAATTAAAAAAAGATTTTAAGGTTGTTAAGGCTCCCTTCGGTTATTATAAAGAGTTTGAATTAAAAGTTAAGGGACATCCATTAAGTGAACTTAGTAGAGAAATTAGCGGAAGTGATGAAGATGTTGTTGAAGAAATTAAGGAATTAAGCAAAAAAGAGAGGGAAGCAGTTCTTAGGCAAATTTCAAGAGCAAAACTAGATACTAGCAAATTAAAAGAAAATGATCACAGAATTCTGGGGAATAAAATGGATTTATGGAGTTTTAACAATGTAGCTCCTGGAATGGCTTTTTGGCATCCAAAGGGTTTGCATATCAAGAACAAACTTATTGAACTATGGAGAGAACTACATCGAAAAGCAGGATATAGTGAAATCTCTACACCACAAATTATGGATAGAAAATTGTGGGAAGTTTCTGGACATTGGTCAAAATATTCTGAGAGTAATTTCAAGACACAATATGAGAGAAGAGATTTCTTGATTAAACCGATGAATTGTCCTGGAGGGATGTTGGTTTATAATACAAGTCAGAAATCTTACAAGGATCTGCCCCTGAGGGTTGGAGAATTAGGAATAGTTCATCGACAAGAATTATCTGGTGTTTTAGCAGGATTATTTAGGGTTGTTCAATTCACACAAGATGATGCACATATTTTTTGTACTGAAAAGCAGCTTGAAAGTGAGATTGGTAGAATCATCGATTTGATAAATGAAATTTACGGTATTTTTGGTTTGGAATTTGATCATGTCGAATTATCTACACGTCCCGAAAAAAGAATTGGATCTGATAAAGTTTGGGATTTTTCTGAGAAAGCACTTGAGTCAATATTAAAGAAAAGGAAAATGAAATATACAATCAACGAGGGTGATGGAGCATTTTATGGTCCAAAAATTGACTTTCATCTAAAAGACTCATTAGGAAGAACATGGCAATGCGCGACAATTCAGATGGATATGGCCCTTCCAGAAAGATTTGATATGACCTATACAGATGATAAAGGGAATGAGGAAAGGCCAATCATGTTACATAGAGTAGTCTATGGTGCAATTGACAGATTTATTGGAATTATCACAGAACATCTTAATGGAAACTTTCCTTTATGGCTTTCTCCAAACCAGGTTAAAGTTATGACCTTAAATGATGATGTAAAAGATTATGCTAAAGAAGTTTATGAGAATCTATTCGAAGCAGGTTTTGAAGTTGAGTTAAATGATAAGAGTGAGAGTATGGGTAAAAAGGCAAGGGAAGCACAAGTTCAGAAGTTTAATTATTTAGTTACTGTTGGTGAAGATGAAAAAAAATCTGGGAAAATTGCAGTTAGATCTAGAGAAAATAAAGATATAATTGAGATGGGTGTAGAAGAATTTATTAAGAAGTTGAAGGGCGAGATTAAGGAGAGGAAATAGTTAGATTTATAAAGTAATGTTTCTTTTATGAAACATATGGTTCAAAAAAGAGACAATATTGAATTAAAAATTGTTGTTATTCTAATTAAAAATAATATGCACATAAGAGGAATAGCGAAGACGCTTAGAGAATCTCACTCCACTATTTTTAGAAAATTGGAAAAATTGGAAAAATTAAACGTTGTAGATAGTAGGGTAGAAGGAAGAAATAAGGTCTTTTTCTTAAAAGATACAGTTTTAAGTAGAAACTATAAAATTCAATCAGAAATTAATAATCTTAATGAATTCATAGGAAAATATCCTGAGTTTCAAATATTAATTAAAAAGATCCTGAAAAAGACTCAAGGACTAAACGTATTTCTTTTCGGAAGCTATGCAAAGCCTATAGCCAAAAAAGAGAGTGATATAGATATTTATATTGAAACAGGGGACAAAAAAATAAAAAAAGCTATTGAAAAAATAAATTCTAAAATTAATGTGAAAATAGGCCCATTTAATAAAGAATCAGACCTCATTAAAGAAATAATTAAAAATCACATAATAATTCGTGGAGTTGAGGCATTTTATGACAGAAATTAGTTTTTTGAATATTAATTCTACCTAATAACTTCTGCTAAAATACATTTCAACCTTCGCGTCTTTTCCACAATGAGGAAATTTCTTTCCCTTGCCTAATATGTTTTTGCAACATACACCAAATAATCTGGAGTTTCCCCACTAATTATACATTTTTGAGTTTTTGTCGGTTTTTCTTTTGCAATAAATAATGTTTTTCCCCCAGTCTTATCTTTCAGTTGATCTTCTACTTCCCTTGAGTTAGTTAGAGGAACAAGAACTATCTTTCTATTCCCCAAGGATTTTTTTAAATCTTCAAGCGTATCTGCTTTCGATAAACTAGATTTCCAGTTTTTCTTAGATTTCTCGTAAAGTGATTTTTGTATTTCTTCGAGAATTATCGGAACTTTCTTTTCAAGATCCTTTATTTTGATTTTTGATTTCTCAGAGTTATCTCTTCGTATAACAATTACTGAATCTTCTTCCAAATCCTTGGGCCCGATCTCAATTCTTAGAGGTATTCCTTTTAATTCCCACTCACTAAACTTTTCTCCAGGACGCTTATCTTTCCGATCATCTAAGAGCGTCTGATCTACCCCTAGGCTTTCTTGAAGTTCTTTTGCTTTTTCAATAACATCTTTTTCTTTACCCTTAACTAGAATGGGAATTATAACAGCTATTTTTGGGGCTACCCTTGGAGGAATAATCAAACCCTTCTCATCTGAATGAACCGCAAATAAAATTCCTAAATTTCTTGTAGATATTGCGGCAGTATTTTGATAAGCATAACACTTCATTTCTTTTTCATCTAGAAATGTAATATTATACGCTTTTGCAAACTTCTGACCATCATGATGAAATGCACAGCCCTCAATAGCTTTTCCATTTGGCATCACATGGTGAAGCTTGTTTGTATAAACTGCTCCTGCAAATTTTTCCTTATCTGTTTTGCGTCCTTCAACGGAATAAAGAGCAAGATAATTCTCACAAACATCTTTGTAAGCTTCCATTATTTCTTTTCCTTCACTTATGGCATCTTTTTCGTTTGAATGAACTGTGTGAATTTCGTTAAAGACAAATTCTCTTGTTCGAAGGAAGGGAACAGGGTTGTTGAATTCCCATCTAACAACATTAACCCACTGGTTGTACTTCAATGGAAGATCTCTCCAGGAACGAATCCATTTTGAAAAAGAAGGATACATAATTGCCTCGCTAGTAGGCCTAATTGCCAATCTTTCAGTAAGCTTCGTATTACCTGCTTTTTCTACCCACGCCACCTCAGGAGCAAAACCTTCTACATGATCTTTCTCCATATTAAGATATTTTTCTGGAATTAATAATGGAAAGTAAACATTTTGAATCCCTGCTTTTTTAAATCGGATATCACATAATTCTCTGATTTTTTCCCAAATAGCCCAAGATCTTGGCTTAAAGATTATGCTTCCAGAAACATCAGTATAGTCTGCCAAATCAGCTTTTACAATCAATTCACTAAACCAATCACCGAAATTTTCCCTATTTGAAACAAGTCCTTTAATATCTTTTTCTTTAGCCATAACTAAGTTCAATTTTGAGTTTATTTAAGGGTTTGGATTAATGTTCTACAAAATACAAATTCTTATAAGCTCAATGGGGTTATTTTATATATGCCATTTAAGATTAGAACAAAGAAAAGATTAGCAAAAGAATTCCTCCAAAGAATGGGAGATCTTACTGGTCAAATTTATACCCCTTCCCCTGAGACCTATTTTGAATTAGGAGAAATGGCTAGAAATGTTGAAGAGCTACATAATATTGCGAATAAAGCGAGTAGAATATTAACTAGCTCTCGGTTTCCTACTGTAGCTTTAAATTGTAGGCTAGCATATAGACGAGCAGAAGCAAGGCTGTTTTCATATGAGAGTGCTCTTGATGCAATGGCTCGCCATTTATAGAATGAGACTATGGAATCTAATAATCATGTCCTGGACAAAGCCTTAAACCATGCTCTTTCATCAACTCTTCTAATTTGTCTAGCGAACCAGCCATCTCTTCGGGGATTGAATTCTTAAAATCTGTTCTACCAATCCCATTTTCAAATAATGTATCTCCACTAAAAAGTAATTTTCTTTTTTTATCTAAAAATGCCACACTACCTTTTGTATGTCCTGGAACTTTAATAATCTCTAAATTATTCATTTCCTCCTGTAATGGCTTGGCTTTTTCTAACATCTTCCTAGCCTTCTGGGAAATTCCTTGAATAAAAAAGTCATCTGGTGTTTCCTTAAAGTTTTCTAATTCCTTTTCTGAAGCATAAACTTCTGCATTTGGAAATAAATCAATGTTTCCACAATGATCATAATGTAGATGAGTTAAGAGAATTTTCTTGATTTTTTCAGGATTGATTAGTTTTTTTATTTCTTCTAAAATATACTTACTATCGAGATTATCAGATGCATCAATCAAAAAGGGTTCAGAATTTAGAATTATATATACGTTCCCTTCACCCGTTATTTTATAAACATCTTCTTTAATTTTGATTGGCATAGGATTTATTGTAAGTTTAGATTTATATGGTTATTGTTTAGAATACAAAACCTTTTAACCATAATTTATTAAGGAATTTTATGAAATTTAAAGAACTAGTTGAAGATCTCAAAGAAAAAGAAAGTTATAAAAAATTTATGTCTGAAAATCCTAGGGCATATATTTGTGCAGGATTTTTTATTTTAAGTTCTGCTGAAAAAGAAGGAGACAAGGTCCAGATTAATCTATTTATTCCAAGTAAAAAGAGAATTGCCACATTTGATTATCCATTTAATAACTTTTTTGAACACGAAGATGAAATTGAAAAAGCTTCAGAAATAGAAGATTTTAATTTTAAGTTAGACATCACTGGATTAAAAGATTTCATCAAAGAAAAGCTTAAAATTGAACCCTTAAAAATAATTGGAATCTTAAAAGATGATATTTGGAATCTAACACTTCTGAATGGTGTAGACATGAGAAGATTAAAAGTTAATGCTTACACCCTCGAAATTCTTGAAGAAAATAAAGGTTTACTAACAGATTTTATTAAGTTTACAAAAAAAGACTAGTCTTTTTTAACAATGAAATCCAAATTCTTGTTTTCGTGTGCACTAATTATCTTAAAACCTACTTTTTCAAGCAAATCTCTTATCTCCTCAAAGTCATAAATATAGGTATACCTCATTTTCTTTTCAGTTTCAGAAATTCCCCACCCAATATAGCACTCTTTATTTTTATTTTTTAATCTTGGAGAATTTCTAGACCAAACAGAGATTAGTGCTTGCCCGCCACTTCTCAGAGTTCTATATATTTCTCTTAGTGTTTGTTCCCTTTTATCCCCATCAATACAATGTAAAACAGCATAACACATTATATAATCAAAGAAATTATCTTCAAAATCCAAATCATGTGCTTCAGCGTGAAAAAACTCTGCTTCAATCTTTTTTGCCCCTGCATTAATTGAGGCATGCTTCAACATTTCTTCTGAGAAATCAATACAATACCATTTTAAAAGAGGTGAATAAACAAAATTTCTTCCTGTTCCACAACCCAAATCCAAAAGTTTTCCTTTCTTTCCCTTAAGAAAATCCCTTATTAATGGTTGTTCTTCTTTCCTATGTATATTCCACTCAGAAGCTATTGAATCCCATACTCCTCTTTGATTTTCCATACATTATATAAGTAAACAAAGTATAAATAGTTAACCTAATTAGAATTTGTAAATTCTTCACTGAATGCCCTATGTAGTCTCCTTAATGAACTTCTTACAACAGGATCTTCAATCATTTCTGCTACTTCAGAAGGTGAACATTGTGCCCTATCATAGTGTGCAAATCCTCTAGTTTCAACTTCTATGGGAGGACAACCATCAAGCTGATATACTAATCTCATCCCATGAGGGTCTAGAGAAGTGATATGATCCACATTGCCTTGAAGATTTTTAAAAGAGTTACTCACAAAATAGAATTCTCTTTCCTCATCATCAATGTGATAAAGCCCTGGCCTTGGTTCAGAAACTAAAACAACATCTTTAGCCGTAGATAGTCTTTCAAATTCTTCAAGCATCAAATTAGTACGGATATTACCTCCATTAATTATATGTTCATTAAAAATATCCAGATTCTCTATAAGATTGGTTGGAACCTCAACTTCTACAGTATCTCCCAACTCACTCCCTTGCATTTTCAGACTCCCCCTCTTGAAAAAGACTAATTTCAACTCTGTCTGCTAAACCTCTTTCATAAACCTCTCTCATAGGTCCTTTTAAAATATCACGGGCCCTTTTAACGTGGTCTGGAAGTTCTGTAGAAGGATCAGAAAATCTCGTTTCACCCCCCACCCTAATATACACTGCGGGAGAAGTTCCCCTAAAAGTTTCTACTTTAGAACAAACAAGAGTATATCTTGTCCCTGTTTCTTTTTCAGCAAGACCCATATAAACCCTCGCAGGATCGTTTTCTACTTTCATTTTATTCCTTATCCCACGCAAGTTCAAACATGTATGCTAAAGAATTTGTAAAGAATGGTGAGTTAATCCAAACTCCATAATCAAAATCTTCGTGTGTGTCTGTTGGCTTCATAGTAAAAATAAGCTCTTCCTTATCTGCAATTACAAATCTTGCACTAATTGGTTTTGATCTAATTTCAACACCAAATTTCCTTGAAAGTTTTGCAGCATCTTTTTCATCTTGGTTTACCATTACCTTAATGTCCACCCCACGTTTCTTTAATTTAGTAAATATATCTTTGAACATTTTTTGCTTAGATAATAACTCATAATTACTTGTTACCATATAAATTGTTTTTCTTGCACTTTCCATAACTTGTCCCATCTGGATATAAAGATTACTTCTTCCCTTAATAGATGTTGAAAGTTCGTGATTCTTTATTGGTTCTATTCCAGTATTATGTAATTGTTTAAGTTCTTTATATTCTGTTGTATCCTTCAAATTACTTAAAACCTTAATTTTTTCTTCTGCCCTGGTTGCAGTATTATTCTTTAATTTTTCAATAACTGTATCTGGTTTTACAGCAAGATATTTTACAGGTTTTCCTAATTTCTGGATAACAAATCCTCTTTTTTCTAAAGATTCTAAAACATCATAAGTTCTTGAACGCGGAACATTACTAATTGTTGCAATTTCCCCTGCTGAAGAAACCCCTCTTGATAGCAAAGCTAACCAAACCTTGGTTTCATAAATATTTAAATCAAAGTAATCTTTCAATTTCTTAACTAATTGTTCTTTTTCTACTGTCATTTTATATTGAACCGGCCCTTGAACGAGCTTCTCCTAATTTTATTTCTCCTCTCGCATAGTCATCGTAAATAGCCATTGCACGTTCCAATTTTTTGAATCTTTCCCCATCAGCTTCAATTACAGTTAGTGCGACTAGGGTATAACCTTGTTTAGAAGCATCAGTTAAATCTTCAGAAAACTCCAACATACCAGATCTTTGCCTCACTAAAGGACTTACGCCTGATTTTTCTGTCACATAAACATAATCTGGACCTTCTTGTTTAGACCAATTCAAACCAGACACATTTAATTTTTCTCTTGCCATCTTATTTCCTACCTGTTAATTGTTTAATTAAACCTGTTGCTACACCTTCGTCAGCAACCTTTTCAGAATTCATAAGAGCAATCCTATATTGGTCGGCTGTGGGATTTGTAGAAATAGTTACAACTCCAGAACCACTGTTAAGTTCTTTAACAATATATTCTCCACAAACAGTTGCTAATTCTTTTTGATCATCCCTTTCAAAACATTGAATAGAATGTTGTTTATCTCCAGACCCTCCTATCGCAATTGCCCAATAATGTGGCTTCATTATTGTGCTCTCCCCTGCATTGCTTTATAAGATTCTACAGGTCTAGTTCCTTCAATAGGCATTTGGAAATCAACTCCAACAAAACTGGGAACAGTTGCACTATAGGCATGATAAAGTCTCTCGGCCTCTTGACGATTTTCCAGAGCAACATGAACACATTTCAATAATTTTAATCTTGTTTTTGTTTCCATTTTTTACTACTCCCATCAAATAAAATCCCTTTATAAATGTTTCGGTGGTGTTGTCTTTTTATGGGGGTTACAAAGTAGAAAGATTTAAAAATGGAGGAATATGTACTTTTAAAATGAAAACTGGAAAAATCCCAGGCTTTGGAGATAGGGAAAACGATAGTTCAAGCATCTATACTCAAGTTTACGGACACCTCCTTGGTAAAAGTAGGGCAGTCTTTGGAGTTCACAATAACTCTCTTGTAGGCATACTTAAAGGATTTACTCAAAGACATGGTGTTGATTATGCATTATTCAAACCATCCATAGTTTATTCAGCTGATGGTAAAGCCCATGTCAACAAAAGAGAGACACAAGAATTAAAAATGCCCTTTGATGCACTTAGACCCATTCATCCAAGTGATTTAGAAGAATGGGCAACAGCATACAATAAAGCTCAAAAAACCAAAATCAAAAAAGATTAATTAATTCACTTTTTTCTCATCAATTCTCTCTGATTAAGAATCATTAAAATTGCCGCACCGACAATAAACATCCAATTTACAGTGTAAGTGAGATAAATACATAAAAGAGCAACTAAAGAATAGATTACTACCTTCTTATTTATTTTTCTCTTCTTATTCATCTTAAATACCTCCTATTAATCTCTTCAATGTATCTCCTGCAACCCTAAAATCGGCCCTTCTTTCACTTAATCTCATTACCTGTCCAATTAGAAAGTTCAAACTAGCCTCTTTCCCACCAACATATTCTTCAACAACATGCCCATTTTCTTCAATAACCTGTTTTGCCAAATTCTCAATTGCAGCAGCATCAATATTTGAAATTTCGCCTTTATGTTCCGATAATGAAAAACTCTTAGGAACAAAATCATTCATGATTTGTTTGCCTTTTAAGACAGTTATTTTATTATCTTCAACACCCTTGATTAATTCTGCAAGATGTTCAGGTTTTATATCAACCTCTGGATCCTCTAAACTTTTTTTATTATAATTTAATACCCTTAGAAGTTCTGTTGTTATCCAAGATAAATTCTTCTTTATGTCAAGATCATTCTCTGCAAAACTTTCAAAGAATTCAACCAAGTCTATATTTTTACTAAGTATTTCTGCATCTTTTTTATCAACCTTGTATTTCTTTATAAGCTTCTCTAATTTTTCATCAGGAGTTTCAGGTAAATTCTTCTTTAATTCGGCAACCATCTTTTTATCAAGTTTTATTACAGGTAAATCTGGTTCTGGAACAAATCTATAATCGGCTGCATTTTCTTTGCTTCTCATTCTTGTAGTTTTCCCTTTTGTTTCATCATATCTTCTAGTTTCTTGTTCAATCTCTTCCCCATTCTCATGAGCCTCCAATTGTCTTGAAATCTCGTATTCTAAAGCTTTTCTTATTTTATCAAGAGAATTAATATTTTTCATCTCGACTCTTTCCCCATATGTTGAAACATTGACATCCACTTTTATTCCTGCATTTTTTCTAATAGTTTTTATATAAGACAATGACAAAAGTAAACTTTTAAGCCATTCAATTACTTTATCAATACTTTTAAAATCTGGATCTGTAACTATTTCTACCAAGGGTAAACCACTTCGATTATAGTTAATATGCCCTGTCTCTGGATTCCATGCTGCCGGATCTTCTTCTAAGTGACACTCAGTTATATTGATTCCCTTAAAGTGTCCTTTTTGAGCTGGAAATTTTGTATGTGCTCCAGAAATTGTGCTTTGATATCCCTTTGGAAGATCTGGCCAAGAATAATGTTTTCTATTCCATATAAGAGGCTCTTCTGAAATCTGACAATTTAGTATATGTGCTATTTGAATTAATTTTTTCATAGCTTCTTCATTTGGAAGCATTGGTTTTGATCCGGGAGTACCTGTACAAATTGGACAAATATGCGTATTCTGTTTTTCTTCAGTATTAGTGGAACATTTACAAAATAATTTTTCTTTTGTATCTAAATATGCATGTATTTCAAGTCCAATTTTTAGTGGATGCTGTCTTTCCATATTTTAAATTATATTTAGTACCTTAAAAATCTGTCTAAAGCTTTCTTCATTTAATTTATAGAACTCTAATATTTCCCTTACCTGTGCAATACCTACCTTATGACCATAATATTTGGAACCGTTTCTTTTGAATCTAAAATTATCTAATTGCATTACCTTATCTAGTCCAAAACCTTTCTTAGAAAGATATACTATTGAAGCCTCATGGGAATAAGATTTGAAACCTTCTGCTATAAGAACTGCGTCACAAAAATCCCTTAAAGCATCATAGGTGTGCTCAAAGGCCAGCTTAGGAACTTTTTCGATATTAATAGAGTTAACATCTTGAATTCTCTGGAAAGCATCATTAACTAAGGCCCTTGCTCTTTCTAAGTTTTTAGATTCTTTCCTAACAAGCTTATTTTTTAAATAATATTCAAATGATTCCATTTTATTTTTTCCTTATAAAACCATCTAAAACAATTCCATTTATTAAGTTTGTGTAAAATTCATCTGAAAGAGAATTATAATCTACTACAATAAGGTGTATTTTTCTATTTAGAATTTTCTCGTATTTTTCCAAAGATATATTCTCCTTTTCATTCGAAATAATTACCAAATCAAGGTCACTTTCTTCAAGATCTTCTCCGGTTGAATAACTTCCAAGGATAGATATTCCTTCTGGATGAAGGGTTTCTTTTATTTTTTCTAGAAGGCCTGAATTATAAAGGGATTTTAAATTGTGGAGTTTTTTTAGTTGTTTAAATTTGTCTGTTCGATTTACGGAAATCTCTACGATGAACTCTTTTTTATCTATTTTAAGAATTTTTTCTTTTGTTAGACTTTTAATAACATTTGATACTGTATTAGGATGGAGTTTTGTTCTTCGTGCTAGTTCTCTGAGATGAAACTTATCAGTAGGATAACTAAAAAATACATTCAATATTTTTTGTTCATTTGTTTCGCTTAACATGGTTGTATAATAAAATAGACATTTAAATACTTTTCTATACAAGTGTATAGCTAATTGTACAGGGATTATTTGATCTTTTCTGCGTTTTTATAGGTTTCTAGAAACATTTTCTTCATTTCTTTCCAACCTCAAACTTCACATAATTACCATTCATTGCTGTTCCTGAATTTATCACAAGTGTTTTTCCCAACTTTTGTTTGCCGAAGTTTTCATGCATGTGTCCACAGATTACAATATCTGGTTTAAATCTATTAATCATTTTTCTCTCAAGATAGGAACCCATATGCTTTCCTCTAATTTCCTTTGGTGCTGATTTTGCCCTAATCTTTGACATCTTTGTTCCATAGGGAGCATTATGTGTTAAGAAAATTATTGGTTTATCTATTTTTCTAGATATCTCTCGTGCCTTTGTAAAATTTTTAAGATAAATCTTTTCTCTTCGCTTGTATTCCTTAATTCGTCTTTTTATAAATTTGTTTGTTTTTCTTTTTGATTTTTCAGAAGCTTTTATAATTTGTTTGTTGACCTTTTTATCAATTTTTCCGGGAGAAGTTGAACAGGCACCACCAACAAGGATAAAATCTGTTAGTTCTAGAATCTTAAAATCAATTAATTTAAACTTTCTTGTTAAAAGATACTTTAATTTTTTATAATATTTTTTATCTTCTGATTTTATTCTTGGACTTCCGACCTCCTGAGGGTAATTTTTCGGATCCCAATTTCCAAGAACTCCGTATGTTTGAATCCTTAAGGTTTTTAGTTTTTGAATTATACGTAGACCCTCAACTCTTGATTTTTTATGAAGGACACTCATTTCTTTTCTGACCTTTCTTGGAATTTCTTTTTCTAAGGCGCCATAATGCTTGAATTCTAATTTTCCAAGCCTTTCATTCCCACAAAAATCTCCCGGAGTTAAGATAAAATCCGGATTTTCTTTTTTAATTGCATTGAATAATTTTGTAGGAAGTTTACCATGAAAATCACCTACTGCTAATATTTTTGTCATAACTAATTTAATTAAAAAGGTTATTTAAAAGCTCTTATTAAAATTAAGAGAAGATAAAAGAAAAGGGTAACCGAAGCGACCCAATTCTTAGTAAACAAGGTAACCGAAGTTACAAAATTCACAGGCTTAACCGAAATTAAACTTGTATATATAATATAATTGAAGTATTTAAAGATTTGTTTTAACTAGGGGATTAATAAAAAGGGTGGAAGGCGTGAATCGAACACGCGTTACGCGGACCACAACCGCGAGTAATAGCCACTATACTACATCCACCATATCTAATATGAATGGTTAATTTTGATATAAAAGCATTTTGGTAAGATAAAATTAGCCCCAAAACACTTATAAATCTGAACAACAATTACTAACTATGGCAAAACCAATTAGATCTACACCCACGCTTAGGGGTCCAAAGGCAGTTAAGTTTATAAAAGAAATGCTTAAACGAGAAAAAGAAGGTCCGAACTCATTTGATAAAGAAATGGCAAGTAACCTTAAAAAAAATTGGAAGACTTGGTCTAATCTCTAAGCTCTTCAAAGATTTTCATTAAATCATAATACATAGGAGTTGTTCCTTTGATTCTTTCCTTTAGTGGATTAAATTTTCTTTTTTTATAAAAATGTATTGAGTCTTTTGTTTTATCCGAATTTCTTTTTGCATCGAGGGTAATAAATCTACACCCAACTTTTTTATTTGAAGAGATAGCTACAGAAAATGCAAATTCAAGCATAAGACTTCCCAATCCCCTACAAAGAAAGTTATCATCTACAGCAAGCCTACCAATTTTTATTGCTGGAAGTGATCGGTAGAGAATTCCTTTTTCTCTAAAAGCATCCTTTAAATTCCCCTCGAGATTTATTTTATCATTTAGAAGAGTAATATATCCTACCAATCTCCCCTTTAAAAACCACAGATGTGTTGTTGAAATTTTTTTATTTTGATTATCGAGTGCATCTTCCATTAAAATTTTAGTTTTTAGAATGTTTTTCTATAATTAACTCTGAAAGTTTTATTTTTTCAACAGAATTATTCATAAAAAATTAAATCATTTGAGTTTTATAAATATATTTATTAAGGGTAGATGATCATTTTAACTATGCACTATCACATCATCTTAACAGAAAAATGTAATCTAAAGTGCAAATACTGTTATGAAAAAAGCTTAAATGAATTTGACAACAATTTAGAAAAGAAATTTGAATTTGATTTTGGTGAACCTTCAGAATCTAAGATTGATCTAAAAAGACTAAAAAGATTCTTATCTAAAGATCCAGAACCGATACTTATATTCTATGGTGGAGAACCCTTAATGAAAATAGATTTAATCAAGGAAATAATTGATGAGTTATCTGACCTAAATATTAAATTTAGAATGCAAACTAATGGCATGTTATTGGATCACTTACCAACTAAATATTTAAATAAAATTGGGAAGATGTTAGTTTCTATCGACGGAGGATGTAAGGTAAATGACAAATACAGGGGAAAGGGAGTTTATGAAAGAGTAATAAAAAATCTAATTGAAGCTAGAAACAGAGGATACAGGGGAGAATTCGTTGCTAGAATGACTATCTCTCAAGAAGATCCTGATGTTTACAAAAGAGTAAAACACTTAGTTAAACTAATTAACTCAAAAATATTTGACTCTATCCACTGGCAACTAGATGTTGGATTTTATGGAAACGACTTTGATTCTAAAAAAACTGAAGAATTCTTCAAAAAATACAATAAAAGTAATAAAAAATTAATTTCTTGGTGGTTTAAAAATATTAAAAGGGGTAAGGTCTACAAATTATATCCTTACATTGGAATTGCTAAACCAATTTTATTAGGAAAAGAAAATTGTGGCTTAAGATGTGGCTCCGGACATTCAGGGTATACCATTACAACTAGTGGAAAGATTGTACACTGTCCCATTATGAATTCAATAAAAAGTTTCCAAGCAGGAAGTTTATCCTCAGACCCAAAAAAATTAGAGAAGTTTGATTGCGTGTATGATTGTGGAGATTGTGAAGTATACGGATTATGTGGTGGAAGATGCATGTATTGGAGAAGAGCAAAACTATGGCCAAAAGAAGGAGATAAATTGATTTGTGATTCAATTAAGAGATATATAAAAGAAATCCAAAAAAGCATGGTTATAATTTATAAACTAATTTTAAAAGAAAGGATTAGTGCTGAAGACTTTATGTATGAAGATTACTTTGGACCAGAAATAATACCCTAAACCCTTTTTCCCATAACCCTTATAAACAATTATTTATTTTAACTACAATGCTTACTGAAAAAGAGGAAGTTTATAGAATTAAAAAATCTTTAAAGGCCGGTAGAACAAGAGAACAAGTTACAAAAGCCCTTATATCGAAAGGATACAAGTATGACTATATTAGTTTATTATTAAAAAAATCAGGAAAAGATAAAAAAATACTAGCTAATTCTGTGTTAATCATACTAATTATGGGGTTATTGGCTTGGGCAGTTTATGGAAACCTTTTTGCTGAGAAAAACATTGACCTAAATTTAGTAAACCCTCTTGTTCTTAATGAATCTAATTCATCAGAAATAAGCGAAATATCAAAAATTCAAATAACACCAGAATTTATGACCTATTTGCTTGGAATAATTAATGCTCAAAATTATCTCCATAATATCCCTTTAACAAATAACGTTCCAATCATAAATTTTAGAACAGAAGAAGACAATTTTTACTCCATAATTGATAAAAATATTCAAACCTTTGAAGGAGAAAGCAACTCTGCAGATATAGAATTTTATATTCCAAAAGAAGTGATAATTATGACAACAGCGTCGGAAAGTCCAAAAGAATATTTCCTTGAAAAAGTCAATTCGGGAGAGGTTTCTATAGAAACTTTCGCAAGTGAAACTGAATTATTTTCCAAAGGTTATTTGAATTTTTATAACTCCTTAACAGTTTAATAGTATTACTTTTGAATTTATTTAGGCTTACCACGAAAGAGGTGTATCTACTAACCATGGACGAAAATCTTAGAGAAAGCTTAAAAAGAAATGAATACTCTAACATATACATTAAAACATATATGTTGAAAAACAATGGAAGAAAACTTTGATTTATTTTTTAGGCGAAAGCCAGCGATGATGTTGATAGCCTTGAAGAAGGTCTCTAGAGCGAAATATGGCTCTCAATTAGCTAAGGAAGTTGATTGTACTTATTCTCACGCTGTTAAAATATTACAAACTTTAGAGAATATGGGCCTTGTTAGCTTTGAAAAGAAAGGTAGGATTAAAATTATTAAGCTAACTAAGAAAGGTGAAGCTGTTTCTGAAAACATTAGCAATATAAGGAAATTGGTGAATTAGGGTTAGGTTTAAAAATAGAAATTCTTATTGTAAATTATGATTGCGTAGCTCAGCCTGGTCAGAGCACTAGACTCTTAATCTAGGTGTCGGGGGTTCAAATCCCCTCGCGGTCATTTCTTAATTTCAGAAACACTTAAATAACTCCTTCCCTTATCATTTTAAAGGAGGTTTTAAATGAAATCATTAGATTTAATAGCAAAGATTCTTGTTGTAATTGGTGCAATTAATTGGGGACTTGTTGCTATCAGCTCAAAGGCAGAACTTGTTCAATACCTTTCCATGCCATTACTGATAACTATCGTCTACGCATTAGTTGGTTTAGCAGGTGTCTACGAACTTGTAAAGCTTCTAAAATAAATACAAATTAATTTATTTTTTTCTTTTATTTTTTTTCTTAAAACCTCTAATCATCAACCCTTACAGTATTCTCACATTTTGTACATCTATAGAATTTACTCTCTGGTTCATCACCAGCCCTCATTTGTTGTAACCAGAAAAATGCCTTTTTATTCTTACATTTCTTACATTCATAGTCAGTTACTGGATTAACACTTTCATTTTTTTCATCAATGACAACGATTTCTGACCTAGTTTCAATATCTTCTTTAATAGTCATGTTAATCTTCCCAGTTTTACTATAACTACAGTTAAGACAATTTATTTTTGATCCATTAACCATCAAGATTGCACCACATTTTGGACAAAATTCCATGTGGTATGATTGGATTTATGCTTTTTAAAGTTATTCAATTCTACAAAATCCAGAATTCTTACTTCCAAAATCAAAGAAAATTAATTTTATCCACCCAAGATAAGGTATCTTAAAAACCGCCTTTCCAATAACCTGCTCACTTGCAATACTTTTTTCAGAACTAAGTTGATATTGATTTGTTTTGTAATTATCTCCCTTTGTTGCATAAGGTTCTGAATCTCCAACAACCCGATGAATTATTGGGTGCGAAGAACCACCCTGGAAGATTATAACATCTCCTTTCTCTATATTCTTGGCACCAACTACAAAGATTATGTCTCCTTTTGTTAATCCTTTCTTAAAACCCCAATTTTCTGTATCTTCCAAGTTAATTCCATTTTGAGAGTATATTGGGCTATTGAAAACCTTCTCAAATCCTTCTTCAGAATGAAACATTGAGCAACTCTCAACAATTACCAAAGGTAATGAAGTTCCAGTAACTAACTCCAATAAGGGGAAAATAATTAAGACCATAATAACAAATGCCAATAAGATAACTACAAACATAGAAGCTAAAGAATCTCCTTTTAAGAATTCCCAAAACTTTTTTATTTCCTCTTTCATATTTAACTTAAACAAAGACCTTATTTAAATATTGGGGAATAAATCACATAAATACTTTTATAGCCAATTACTAAGGATATTTAATGGAACAACTTCAAAAGATATCTGCAGGATCTTATGATCTGAACAGATTTTTAGCTGGAGGTTATGAATCAGACATTATTTCTACAATTTATGGTCCTGGAGGAAGCGGAAAGACAAATCTATGTATGCTAGCTGCAGCTTCCTGTGCTAAAAAAAATGGAAAAGTAATATTTATTGATACGGAAGGAGGTTTTTCAATAGAAAGATTTAAGCAATTATTCAGAGGAGATAAAAATTTAGTTAGTGAAGCCTTACAAAATATTATCCTACTTAAACCAACAAGTTTTAAAGAGCAAGAAAGAAACTTTGAAACCCTTCTGGTTGAAATTCGAAGAGCAAAGATTTCGCTTATCATAATTGACTCAATTGCCATGCTTTATAGATTAGAACTTGCAGATGCAATTAAAACAAAAGAAATTAATGAAATTCAAAATGTTAATAGAAATTTAGCAAAACAACTTCGGACATTAAATGAAATTGCAAGAAAGAAAAATATTCCAATAATAATGACAAATCAAGTTTATTCAAGTTTTTCAAAAGATAGCGAAGAGAAAAGCATGAAGATTATAAATATGGTTGGAGGAGATTTATTAAAATATTGGAGTAAATGTTTAATAGAACTTGAAAATTCACTTGGAAGAAGAAAACTTATACTAAGAAAACATAGAAGTTTACCTGTGAAAACCCTAAGCTTCGAGATAGTTAATGAGGGAATTAGGAAAAGAGGAATTTTCTAAGGATGAGTAAAAATAAAGTTTTGGTGGTGTAAAAAAATGTATGTCCGATAGTTTTAAATAAGTGCCTTAATTCGATATAATAAGGTAACAGGTATTGCCTCAAGTCTTCGGACATACCGCAAGCGTGTTCCCGGTTATTACCTCGGTAATACCGGACTTTTATTAATATGGTAAAAAGAATTTCAATTTATATTGATGGTGCTAATTTTGTTTATGGAATGAAATCTTTAAGTCCAAAATATTCAGATTATCATTTTGATTTTGAAAGTTTTATTACTAAACTTGTTGGGGGAAATGATTTGATTGACATTCTTTATTATAATGCTTCATTAAAGCAAACGATTAATCCGAGAAGATTTAAAGAACAACAGAAACTTCTTTCAAGGTTAAATAAAATAACCAAATGTAAGGTTATTTTATGTAAAAGACAAAAAAGATTCAACAAAAATGATGAAGAATATTACACAATTAAAGGAGATGATATTAATCTTGCTTTAGATATGTTAAACGATGCATGGGAAAACAAATATGATCAAGCAATTTTATTTTCTGGAGATGGAGATTTTGCCCCATTGCTGAAATATATTAAAAACAAAAATAAGAAAGTGGAGGTCATTTCTTTCTATGAATTGGCTTCTAAAAATCTTTTAAACGAATCAGATAAATTCAGTTTTATAGATAAGAAAATTGCAAACAAGTTTTTTTGGAGAGACAAAAAGAAAGATATTTGTTAGAAGATTTGAGGACATCAAATAACCTTATTGAAAACAAATTAAAAGTTTAACCTACATCAACTGTAAATATCCCCTCTTCGGTCTAAAAAGATCTCCAGACTTTAACAATCTAGAAATAGCTTCTTCCAAATCAACCTTCGAAAGTTTATCTCCAATAGCTTTTTCTATTTCCTCTTCTGGAACTAGTTTTCCTAATCTTTTTTCTAAGTTTGCAATTGCCTCTCTAACTGTAACCAACTTATTTCTTTTTGAAGCCGGAGTTCCACCAATTCTATCAATATCGATAGTTTTAGTCTCCTCATCATAACCAACTTCCATCAAATAAGCCTTCACAAGTTCAATTGCTTCTTTTGCATCATCAATACTTACTTCCTTACGTAATTTAATCCTTGCATGTGCCTCAGATAATCTAACAAGAGCTTCTAACTGTCTAGCTCCAATAGGAATTGGTTTAATTTGTGCATCTGAAGATTGATCTTGATTTCTTAATTTAACATAAAAGTTTTTTATTTCCTCTATAGCTTCAACAGTTAATTTTGGACTAACCTTTTGCTTAGAATATGAAATATATTTTTTCAAGAGATCCTTATCGATTACATCATGCGTAATGTCTTGTTGATGCTCCTTAAGAACATGTAATGCAATAGCCGTATCTCTTTCCTTACTGGGAATATCTCTCATAATAAAAATTGCATCAAAACGTGAAAGTAAGGCTGGAGCCAAATTTACCTGTTTTGGAATTGGTTGTGTCGGATCAAATCGGCCATATTTGGGATTTGCAGCCGCCAAGACAGCAGTTTGTGCTCTTAATGTTGCCTGAACAGTTGCCTTAGAAATTGTTATTTGTTGTTGCTCCATGGCCTCGTGCATTGAAGATCTATCCTCTTCATTCATCTTATCAAATTCATCAATTGCTACCAACCCTTTATTAGCTAAAACCATCGCACCGGCCTCCAGAGACCAACCCTTCAAAAGTTCATCCTTTACAACTGTAGCGGTTAAACCAGCACCTGTTGCGGATTTACCTGAAACATATCTTGCCTTCGGAGCAATTTGAGAAATAAAACTTAACATAACAGACTTTGCAACTCCAGGATCACCAACCAGAAGAACATGAATATCTCCCCTCATCGCCGTTCCATCACTTCTAATCTTTTTTACTCCCCCAAATAGTTGAAAAGCTAAAGCCTTCTTTACATCCTCCTTTCCCCAGATAGAGGGAGCAATACTCTTAACAATTTTCTTAACAATCTCTGGATCTTTTGCTAGATCCCTTATCTCTCTTTCATCCTCTTCAGAAATATCAATATCTTCAAAACTTTCTTCTAACGGAATAACATTATTTGCTTCAACAGCTATATCAAATCTTGTTAACTTTGCTCCACTTGAAGATGACAAGGCAATCTCCTTTAAAATTCCAATTATTCCCACTCGACTTCCAGGAGTTGTTCTCATCTCCATACCCGGATCAACAAGATCTTCTTGAAGAAAAATATTCAACCTCTTTGGTTGCTCCCCACCTTGTAAATTATCGCTCGCTTCTTCAATTACTAAAACCTGGGCATCAACCATTTCCTTACTTATTTCCTTAAAACCTCCCCTCCTACCGCAAGAACACCTTGTAGGTTCCTTAAATTTTTTATCTATCTGCAAAACAGAAATAATAGTACCACAAGAAGGACATTCAAATTTTGCATTGGTAACTCTCGGCCTTACCTCTCCTGCTTGACGAACAATTCCCTCCACCGAAATCATCTTCCCAAGATGCTTTGTTCTTATATTTCTTATCATTAATTCCTGGGTTGGAGTAATAGTTGTGAATCTTACCTTAGCGTTATCTGGGGCCCATTCAAGCTCCTGTAGTGCTAATTCTAACAATTGTAGTGTTTCTTCAGGTCTTTCTATTAACATCTCTGCTAGGGACGGAGAATGCGCAGAAAAATCTTGGAAATCTACTAAAACAATCCTCTCCCCTCTTTTTACTATAACACCTATAGATTTCTTATTTGCCTCAAAAAAGTCCTTCGCCTCAACTAAAAACTCATCCTGGTTTATTGCTTGCGGATTTGCATCTTCCTCGTCCATATCATTTAATAGATTTTGCATATTTAAGTATTGTTGGTGTAGGATGATTATTTTCTAGGCTTATAGAATTTCAAACTCAAAAAAGAGTATATTTACTTTAACTACGTTTGAATGACAACATACCGAAAGATTTATAAAGTAATTTAGGCTATTAAAAACATGAATAATACAGATAACCTTGGAAGTAGAGTAAGAAGACAATATGAGAAACATGTTAAACCTCATCTTGAAGAATTCTATAATCCTGATAGTAATAAAAAGAATTGTATACTGGAAGCATCATTAGGAATGACACCAATAGTGGAAGGCGATTTTGGAGGAAACCAACCCCTAATTGCTAGTGCACAAAATTTATGCCTTGATTTGAGAAGGGGAAGTAGACCAGATGATTTTCATATTGTCACATTTGAAGGCCAATTATATAAACTGGGAGAAAGAACTGATGAATAAAAAAGATTATATTATTTTAGGAGCATCAGGAGCAGCACTTTTAGCAGCCCTAACTATGTCTTCATGTAGGGAAAGGGATTATTCAGAAACTTACATCGGAGATAGAGGATTCTCACATTCAAAAAGTGAAGATGGAAACGAAAGCGAAGTAAGTTTTATAGATGGTGTTTTTGGATTATATAATCGAGACGGAAATTCAAGAACGGTTATACAATTTGGAGGAAATAATAAACACTATGGAAACAGGAATCGTGGTTCAAGTAGACCCTCTGGACACAGCTATAGAGAAAGTAGAAAGGTTGTCAGGGGAAGACCTGCACCACAAGGAAGACCAGCACCAAGAAGATCCGTACGTCACAGAAGGTAATTAATTATAAACAAATTCTGGTTTTGCAAAGATATTTTTATCCTTTATCTTTTTATAAATTCCAATAAATCTTTTTTTATTCTTAAGAACAAAGAAACTTTCTTCATCAACTTTAATCTCATTAACATCTCCTTTTAGCAGAGGTTTTCCAGTCATTAAAAAAGGTATTTTTGAACCATCCTTTAATTCTAAAACCGGAAGAACCTTCTCAATCAATTCGCCAGCAGGAACAAGCATCTTCAACAATTTAGCACTTTTACCTACATTATATTCCTTAACAGCTAATTCAAAATCACCAAGTTTTACAAGAGTTTTCTCATCAAACTCTCCAGCAGAAGTTCTACGAAGCTCTTCCATATGCGCTCCCCCAATCATTTCACCCAAATCAGAACAAATTTTTCTTATATATGTCCCTCCCTGAACCTTTGTCTCAAACAAAAAATCTTTATTATCCAATGATTCTAAAATTCTAAAATAATATACCTCTCTTTCTCTTGGTGCTCGCTTTACAGCACTCTTATGTGGAGGTGTTTGTATTATTTTACCAACAAAATTCTCCCCAACTAATTTCTTCAAGTGCTCTATATCCTGTTCCTTATGTGTATGTAAAATCCCAACATAAGTTTTATCATGTGTTATTAAAAACTGTGCCAACCTACAGGCCCTACCCAAAGTTATTGGTAAAACCCCCGTTACCTTTGGATCCAAAGTTCCCATATGAGAAGCTTTTTTAAGATTTAGAGATTTTCGAACAAAGTTTGTAATTGAAAAACTTGTAGGCCCAGCAGGCTTATCAATATTAATAATACTAAAATTAATTAATTTTTCTATATCTTCCATTAAAATTTTAGTTTTTAGAATGTTTTAAACTTACCGACGATTTAACATCAGTTCAATCTTTTTTGGATCTTGCTTCATTTCCTTAACAACAGTTGCAGGACCAATAATTGTAATAGCATCTTGTTCTCCAACAAGAATTCTGGCAATGTTATGTCTTATCCTATTAAATAAACTATGATCTTCCCCCTCATTAGAAACTGTTGCAATCTCAATTCCTTGGAAACCTTTAATATTTCCTATAAGGGTCATGGAGTTCTCAATTAATCTTGTTTCTTCCTCAGGCCTTAGTTTACCTTGTAAAATAACAATCCTACTTTCTAGAACTAAACCCATTAATTTCTTTATACGGGGAATTGTATCTTCATGAGCAATTTCAGAATAAGGCATAAAGTGAATAGTTAAATCTGCCTTTTTAACTTTCTTTGCTTTCTTTTTCTTTTTCACCATCTTTGTTTTTATATATTTTTTTAGGTTTATTAAGTTAACCTATTTAGCTTTTTTAATTAATTTAAATAATTCCTCATAAAACTCTTCCAGATTATTTTTTGTCTTAGCAGAAATTCCAACAACTTCATATTCGGGAAAAGCACCTCTTACTTTTTTTATATCTGATTTTTTTAAATCCATTTTATTTGCAACAACCAAAACTGGAATCTTTCTCGCAGCAAGATTACCTAAGATAGTAATATTTACCTGAGAGTAAGGATTTATACTTGCATCAATTAAAACAATAACAGCATCCATATCATCAAGCCATTTAATAGATTCAATAATACCTTGAGTTGCTTCTTTTGCTCTTTCCTGCGCTTCTTTTTTCTTCAATCCAAACTTCAAAAAATCTTCAAAATCTATTTTTGTTGCAATTCCTGGAGTATCAATTAATTTAAACTCTACTTTCTTACCATCTTTTTGAAGAACTACTTTCTCTTTCACTTGTACCTCTCTAGTTTCATGAGGGACCTTACTAACCGTTCCAAGATCCTCTCCTAACCAATCCTGACAGATTGCATTTGCAAGAGAAGTTTTACCTGCATTTGGAGAACCATAAAAACCAAGTTTTACCTCTCCCCTCTTCTTAAAAACTCCTGAAAAGAGCCTCTTAGCAAAATTTCTTATTATTTTTATCATCTTTTTCTATTATTATCCTGAAATTTGGGTTTATTAATTTTTTGGGAGGTTTGTTGTTTGTCTTGAGTAATATCAACTTTGTCATAAACTTTCTTATCGATAAAATTATTAAAACTTGAAAGGTTAATTTTTCCCAAACTATCAGTCTTCGAGAAGGCATAACTAATTCTTTCTTTTACCCAACCTTTCTTTATTAATAATGATTGAATCTCCTCATCTGCAATATTTTTTGTTCTTGTATTCTTGATAAATGCTACAAGATTAAATAATTGCCTTCTATCTCCAAAAAGAATCTCTTCTTTGTGCCTTTGATACCATAAACTAAATCCAACTAATAAAACCCCAAAAATAAAAATAACACCAATAATGATTCCCCCTATTAAGACAACAGGCTTACAATCATCCCTACAAGAACTTGAGTTCTCTCCAACTTCACAACGACCATTGAAATTACATTCGCTGTTAACACTCAAATCGGTCTCATCAAGAACAAGACTCGACAATCTTGGAGTCGCAAAGATTTCTAAATTATTAGTTTCTAGTCTACTAAATTGTATAGTCTTTTTCTCACCGGGTTGTATAGCAATATAAGTAGATTCACCAACACTCTTTGGAGAAGGATTTGGATCAAAATAAAGAGAATTTATTGGTGCATTGATTACAAGATAAGAAGTTTCATCTGCCTTAGAATCTATTGAAAGTTCATATCCTCTTAGAACCTTTTTAGAATTCTCTGACTCGAAATCAGCTTTAACTGTAAATGTTTTCGTTAAAATAACCATATTATTTGCAAACCATTTTTCAATTGAATTTTGGTAATCTTCAATTTTGGAATTATCTGAAGTTTCCCCCGAAATTTGAGCAACATTTGCCACATTTATAGAAGATCTTTCGAAGATTAAGAAATCTTCAATTTCGTCAACACTAAAATATGTAGGAATATTTATTGAGAACAAAGCTCTTGAAATTAAAATCAAATCTTCCTCAGTACTGGAATTTTGATAATCTCTTGCAATATTATTTAATTGATTATTCAAAGACACAAGGTTCAAAACTTCCTTTAATTTATTTGAAAAGGAATAGTCGTCAGAATCATTAATTAAATCTTTTATTGTTTTCTTCTTATTATCCAATGTTAATAAGATTACTTCATTTGGAGAACTTGTAATCACTTGAAATTCCTTTGTTTCTGTTGTATTCCCGACATTTAAACCAACAGCAAGACTATAATTTTGTATTGCTAAATATGTGTGTTCTACCCAGGGATTTTCAGTTGTTAAATTAGTTCCATCCCCAAATCTCCAACTATATGTTGCATTACCAGAACTCTCCCCATTTAAAATTAATGAAAAGTTTATTGGAATTCCCGCAGGTATTTCCCTTGGATAAAGATCCTCTATTCTATTCTCAGTAATATCTAAATCCTCAGTTAATATTTGATTGCCATCTAAATATAATTTTAAACTATCTTTGTCTTCTACAATTAGGTTAAGCTTTGAAAGATCTAAAACCCCATTAAACTTTACTTTTGGATTCTCAACAGATAATTCATAAAAGTTAGTTTCTGTAATCACTTCCCCATCTAGATAATTAACAACAAGATCTGAGAGAGCTAAATCTTGAGAAATTCCTTGAAACATTATTGGAAGAATGCAACCATTACTACAGGAATTACCATATTTCTTATCTAAATAATCTTCAATTTTGGAATTGAATTTACTTAGAAAATCTACTGTATCTAAACCCGATGCACCCTGATAATTTTCTGTCCCAATTAAGAATCCATAATTTAGATTTGATTGTGTTGGTTCTCCAGATGAAAGAACAATTCCATCCAAATTAGCAGAAAGGTCCTCTGTTTTTATTGAAACTGCATCAGTTCCAACCTTTCGGACACAAGAATAGTAATCTCCCTCTTCAAAATAACCTTGGGGATGATACATAGAACAACTAGTTACCCCACTACATAAAGAAAGTTTTTCACTTGATAAATCACCATAAACACTAAGTTCTAAACCTGCCGTTTCTCCTTCGGTAATTACCTCAATTCTTAAACTTTCAGTCTTATTTATTGAGAAAGCTTGACACAAACCTGCTTCAGTAAATATTGGTTTAAGGGTCTGCACACTATCTGGATTATAACTGCTTATTGAATCAGAATACGTACCCGAGGGTATTCTCTGCTCCCAGAAAAACTCATCAAGATAATTTATTGTAAGAGGTATTTGGGATTGTTCTGGAAAACTTCCAATCATTGAAAAACTAATTTGATCTAAGATATCTACGGGATCTCCAGTTAAAAAAATACCTAAAGTTTTATTTCTGTTTTCCCCGAGACTAAGTAATTTAGAAGAACTGGGAGAATTTTTAGAGTATGTAGATTCACAATCTTGAGTTTCACAATAATCATCTTCATTGTTTGAGTCTAGAAATTCCTCAAGAGTCATACTTGTTCCAAGATTAGAACTAATTACAGCATCAAGATACTCCCCAGAAATATTAAACACTGCAGTTCCAGTTATTTTCTCACCAGTAAGATATTCTTTATTTATGTCTTGACTTGTAACCTCAACTGTTGCAGAGATTAATTGAAAAAGTAAAAGACAAGTTAACATCATCACTAACTCTTTTTTCATAATTTTTAAAGAGAAAAAGACTTTATAAATTCTTTTGTTAAGAATTCTAAATGGGCGCGGAGGGAATCGAACCCCCGAATGCCGGGTACTCCTAAAAATTTTGGAGCCGGCCATTTTACCACTAGACTACGCACCCTCTAGGTTTTTAAGATAGGAATTATTTTTAAGGTTTGGGGTCTCTTAAAATAAAGAAGTTCTCTAAAAATGTGGTTGCATAAGTTCCTTTCTTTAAAGTAAACTGTAAAATTATTTTCTTTGCCCCATCATTTTGTTCATCATCTTCAAGTTCAAGTTCTAAATCTTCTATGGGAACTAAGGCATCTCGAAGGTCCCCTTTAATCCTCAAATAAGGAATTTCTAAGATATTAAAGTCATCTAAAACCAACCCTTCATCATCAAGAACTTTTTCTTCAGTCTCCTTTAGTGGCTCGTCTTCTATTTTTGTTCTATATCCCATAAGTGGAATTTTCTGTTGACCTTTTTGTGTAAAATCAAAATTTTCTGCCAAAGAAGTTTCTAAAATTATATTAAAAAGATGACTTTGAAGAGAATGGACATACATCAAGATACTTTTTCTTTCTAAACTCTTAATTATATCAACAGGTTCTTTCTTTTTCACCAAACCCTCAAGAATTCTTCTTTCAAATCTTAGATATTCTGGGAAATAATTCAATGCTTCCCTATAATCTTTTTCCTTCTTCAATTTTATTCTTGCCAAAGTTACTTCTTCCTGTTCTTTAGAACTAGTATCTAAAAGAAGTGTCTCAAGAACTTCCATAAATTTCCTTTTAACTAATAATTTCCCAATTTTTACATTATTTCCTCTAACTGATCCAAACCTCTGCTTTCCAAAATAGTTTGCAAAATGTTTTAATCTCCTTAAATGAGAAGAATGTTTAATTGCATCCTTTTTATCTAGATTTCTTAAGGTTATTATAAATCTATTACCATAAAGATATCCCATTTTTATTTTTCTTTTCTCCCACTTAAAATTTTTAAGATAAATATTTGGATGTTTGAAAGTCTTAATTAAATCCATATCAGGTTCAAAAATTGTTATTCTCTGAATTGTATGTGCTTTCTTATCCTTAATCCCTGCATAGCCCATAGAATCAGAACCCTTATGTAAATGAGAAGCCAATATTTTTATTGCTGTAAATAAATCTATATTTCTCTTTTCAAACTCACACGCAAGAAAACTCCTACTTTCATTAGGTTCGAGAGTTGAGATATCTGGAACTTTATTAAAATTATCCTCTACAGAGACTTTTGGACTCCAGTCTTCTTGAACTTCCTCGACGATAAAATCCTCTGGAGATTGTTTAAATACTGCTTCAATTTTTGTTAGTTCCTTCATAGAACCATAAGGTTAGTTATGGTATAAAAGGTTAAGGTTTTGTTAGATTTGAGGTTCTTGCAAAATCTAAGATGATATTATCTATTAGTTTAAAAGGCTGCAAGGCGTGGCACGAGCGGAACGACCGAAAGGAGTGACCTCGTGAGTTTCCAATCTCCGAAAATTTTTTGATATCGTAGTTGCTGAAAATTGTCTTTAAAATTGTCGTTGGGGTAGAAAGGGTGTGCTTTTTTGTCTTCTTTTTTTCTAAAAAGAAGTTTATTTTTCTTTAATTTTAAGATGATAAACAAAACTTTCTTGTCCAGGAATTCCTGGACCTACAAACATCATATCCATTCTATCTGCCTTTTGTCTTTCAAATTTGATTTCTTCATCTTTTTTGAAAAGATTTTTTACAAACCAAAAAAACATATAAAAATTATTTGGAAATATTATTGTTTCTCCGTTAAATTTCAAATCATTTTTCTTTTTAGAATAAGTAAAATGTTGGTTTGTAATTGTTATGTCAAATTTGAAAATCTCTTTATCCTTAAACTTCTGTTTAAGTTTTTGATAAAGCCAATTTTCTCTCGCTTCAATTATTAATTCACTTGCCATTATTTTTCTCCGTACTTAAAATAATAAACAATAATCAAGGCGATGGTAAAACCTAAAACATAGGGCAAAAAAGTATAAAGAAAAATTACCCAATCTCCTTCTGAACCAGAAAGAGACGTTAAGACAGAAAAGATAAATCCAAAGATAATCCACCATTTCATCTTTTTTATGAATTTTGGAAAATGTTTTTTTATTGAATCTAATACTGGGCTTTCCATAGAAAAATAGAGAAAGGATTGTTTAAAACATTTTCGGCAAAGCCGACTATCTGTTTTCGTAGAAAACTCGCGCGCTCTTTCTTGGGGGTTAGGTAGACAATTTTATTTTCAGCAATTTCGTTTAATCAGCGATGTTATGCGACAATTTTAATTTCGCATTGGAGCGTTAAACGAAGATATCAAAATCAGAATTTTTGGTTTACCGACGCTGAGGAGGAGATTGGAAATTGAAATGAACATCGCGATTAAAAAAAGTTAAATTTCCCTCCACGAAGTGAGAGCTGGAAATTTAATTTGGGAAATTTCTGCAAGAAATTTCTTTTTAATCGCTGTTAAGTCGTGGGAGCGGAATGAAATGGAGCGAGAGCCTGCAAGGCGTTACCGAGCCGTAGGCGAAGGAGTTTTTTCTTCTGCGTTAAGGAAATTTTAATCTCCTAGTTTAGGGTGGGACGGAAGCGCGCGTTTTTTGTTTCTTTTTTCTAAAAAGAAGTTTTTATTAGAATTTAATTAGTAAAGTTATAATTTTTTGTTTCTTTGCTTTTTTCAATTCTTCGTCCAATTATAACTCCAATTATAGCTAAACAAAATATAATAATCACAGAAACTAGAATATATAAAAAAACTATGTTAATTTTAAATAATCCGTAGAATATATTGAGGTAGTTTCTAAAATTTGGTGTAACAAAACCAGTCAATAATATATCCCTTTCATTAAATATGAAATATTTTATTAGATTTGGCAAATAAACTGTTGTTCCAATTATGAGTCCTATGGATGCCCCTTTTTTTGAATAAGAAATCTTCTTCCAAGTCGTAATAAGGGGAAGAAGTAATATTGTTAAAACAATAATTGAGAATAGTTTTTTTGTTAAGAGACTAATCAAAAACCCTCCATTTACTTTTCCTTCAGATTTAGAATTACTAATTACTCCTTCTGGACCATTATGCCCCACTAAGCCACCTGCTCTTGACTTTTCGTTTTTTAAGATATTTGACTTAACTGTTGCCTTAGAAGAAGAATCCTTAACATCGCTATATTGATTATCTCCGATAAGTCCCCCTACAAGATCCTCTCCCCTAACTTCCCCTTCACTAAAACAGTTAGAAACGAGAGTATCATAATTATATCCTATTAGGGAACCAACATACTTCCCTTCTCCTTTAATTTTTCCTTTGACATGGCATTCGCTAACTACTCCTTCCTGATCACCATTACGATAATAAGAACTTGCGCCTATAAGTCCACCTACAGAATTGTTTCCATATACTTCAACATTAGTTAAAAATAAATTTGAGATTTGAGCTCCCGCTACTCTTCCAAAAAGTCCGATAAAATCTTCAGAAGGCCGATTAATATAGAGATTAGAGATGGTATATCCTTTTCCATTAAGATTCCCTTCAAACCATTTATCCTTGGTTCCAATCGGTTCAAATCCTTTTCCATTATTCCAATTCTTAGTAACTGTACAATCAATGTCTTCTGTTAGTACATAATATGCCAAGTTGTTTTTTATGTCTTGTAATTCTTCACAACTTGAAATTCTAATTGGGTTTGTTTTAGATCCTATTTCTGATTCAGCAATTGAGGAAAACCCTTCAAATCTTAAAAAAGGATATCCTTCATTGTCATTCGGATTTAACCCCCAAGTATTAATAAAATCAAATTTCGAAAATGTTTCCCTATTTTTCATCTCAGAACTTGTTTTCCCAATTCCATTTGAGGATTCCTTAATATTCGAATACTCTTTATCATAAAAATTAGTATCGTCTTGAGGATTTGCAAAATTGTATCCATATCCAACAAAGCCACCTATATTCTTTTCTCCAAGTACATTAATCTTTGAAACAGTATAGCTATTTTTTATTGAACCTGTATTTCTTCCAACAAAGCCACCGATATATGAAACTCCATTAACCACTCCCTTAAAATAAGAACTATCTACATCTCCATGACCTTCATTTGCTCCGATGAATCCTCCAACAAGGGAGTCTCCATTAACCTCAGATTTTGAGTAGGAGCTAAGTATTTCCCCACTTGTTTGCAATCCAATTAGACCACCAACATTGTCATTTCCAACTACTCTCCCCTCGGAGTAGGAGTCTTTTATTGCACCACCCTTGTTCAGTGCCACTAATCCTCCAACAGCATCATTCCCATAAATCTCAAGATTAGTTAAACCTATTCCTCTAATATCTCCTCCTAGTCGGATATATCCAAAAAGCCCAATAAAATCCTCAGAAGGTCGATTGATGTAAAGGTCCGAGATAATATAACCATTACCTTTTAGTGAACCTCTAAATACATCTATTTCATCACCATACCCTACAAGGCAATCGGAAGCAGGATTACAGATTCCAATTGGCTCAAACCCCTTGCCATTATTCCACTCCTTAGTATCAGAACAATCAATGTCATTAATTAACTGGTAATCCTCATTTAGGTTATTTTTAATATTTTGTAATTCATTACAATTACTTATGTCTGTTGCAGAAACAAAAACAGACAAAGAAAATACCACTAAGAAAAAAACTGGTAAGATTAATTTTGTTTTCATTCTAACATATATAATAATTATGTGATATAAAAAGCTTTTGACCCCAAGTCATTTTTTTAACAGTTAACTAGTATAATTAGAAAAATTTGAGCGAAGCCTTTTATCCTGAGTTATGCAAAGTGCGAAGCATTTTGTTGGTTTTCTTCGTTGGCCGGATAAAAGAAGTTTTTCTATTTTTGACGAAGTCAAAAACTATCTGTGCGTAGCACTAGCACGCTTCCGTCGTGGGCGGGGAAATATTGATTGGAGATTTAAATTTTTAGCAGAAGAAAAAATTCGATTTAACATCGCGATTAAAAAAAGTTAAATTTCCCTCCACGAAGTGAGAGCTGGAAATTTAATTTGGGAAATTTCTGCAAGAAATTTCTTTTTAATCGCTGTTAAGTGAGGGTGAGCGAAGCGAAAGTCTGCAAGACGTCCCCAAAATCTGAAAGATTTTGAGTTCAAAAATCGTGCGTGGACGGGTTGGAAAAATTAGTGAGGGGCAAAAATATAATTTATAACTTCTTAATCATCTCAATTGTATCTCCATGACCTTTGGAATGGACTATCTTAACTTTTTTATATCCTCTTTTTTTGTAAAATTCAAAAGACGAGAGGCCTGAGGGAACTTTTAAGATTTTGCAACCGTTTTTCTTTGCTAAATCTTCTACTTTATCCATTAATTTTGAGCCTATGCCTTTTCCATGAAAATCGGGATTAACAAAAACCGTAAATACAGTGTCTCCTTTTAAACTTGCGGTTCCAACAACTTTATCATTTTCAACCGCAACAAAAATAGTTCTATCTTTTAGGTTTTTGATTAATAGGGAAGGGGTAAAGAATTCACATAGGCTCTCTATTTCTTTTTTTGGATAATCTTTGCTTACTACTTCCCGAAGGCATCTCCTAATTATATTAGAAACTTTTATAGCATCATCTCTTTTGAATTTTCTTATTCGCATATAAAAAAGTAATCTTAAGAGGTTATAAATCTTTTTCTTTCTTTTGCCCCGAACGTAACTTGGGAGCACGATTTTTGAATTTCATTTAACACCTATTACCCCCTAAAAAGCGGGGTAATACCCCAAATCACCCTAAAAAGCGAAATTAAGACTAATTTATATCCTAAAAAACCTATGAAATCCTACCTGTCTGTCTCTGCCTGACTACTCATAAAGAAAACCTTGTCTGAATTAACTTCCTCTAATTTTTCTCCAACCTCAAAGATTGCCCTAGCAGAAGGCAATGAAATTTTTCCCAAAATCCCAATCTTAGAATAAATAACATAACTAAACACCCTCTCTTCTCCGGAAGCTAAGTCTCCAATATTCCATTGAACTTTCCTATTATGAGCATCTATTTTATCGGGTTTTGTTGTACCAAACTTATTATATAATTTTAGCATTCTTGGAATTCTATCAACTAATGAAAGATTTTCTATATCCTTAGTTGCTTTTAGATTCAAAGTAACCTTCAATGCAAATTCTCCTTTTTTTGTACCCATTAATGTAACACTCTTCTTAATTAAGATCTTCTTCTCTATTAATCTTTTTATTCCAAAGAAAGAAACAAGCAAAGCAATAACAATTAAGAAAGGTATAAACCAGTTTGTTTTTACAACTACATTAAGGTTAGCACTTGGATAAAGTTTTTCTCTCCAAATTAACTTAACTCTTGCACCCTCTCTTATGGTCTCATCAGGATTTAGATTAAAAGAAGTAAATAATCTTGAGATAATATTCTTTTCAATTTCTACCTCAACAGTTTCAACAGTATTTCCGGCATTTATTTTATTTATTCTATTTGTCCTTATAAAAATTCCTGAAGAATCAATCTCTGCCCTTATTCCTTTTTGCTCATTAATATATAACTTACCATTGGCATTAACTTTTTCTTCATCAACAATAAAGGTTGTATCAATTATGTAGGTTCCAGCCCTAGTTTTTTTAAGTTTGTTTTCATCTAAATCAAAGATCAAGATCTTTTCTTCAAGAGGACCTAAGGAAAAAGTACTTTCTCCATCAAAGACTACTGAGGAAAACTTCGCTTCCAAATTCCTAAGATTTACCTCTTCCTTATTCTTAATTCTAACTGTTACCTTAGTATCATTCAAGGTAATTACCTCAGTATATATTTCCACTACATCTTCCAAATTAACTAAATTTAAGGTTAATTTCTTACTTATTTGCTCGTGATTCCGGTGATTTAGAGTATATGTAAAAACATAATATCCCTCCAAATCTAACCTCTCGTTTTTACTTAAATAAAATGTTCTTTCAAAATCTCCATTTCCTTGTTCGAAAATTTCAGAAGGAGTAATTATTATATCTGAAAGAGTATATACATTATACAATCCGGAAGTTGCATTAGTAACTGCTAGCTTCATTTCTATAGGTTCATTAAATTCGTGGACGATAACATTAGTATTTAGCTCCTCTGAAACTTCAAGAGTTAGTGCGAAACTGATAAATAAAATTAATATAAGCGAAATTATTTGTTTTTTCATTAAATAAGTTGGCTCGAATAATTTTTAAAGATTGTTGTGGTAGAGTTACTATTATCTTCCGTCCAATTCCAAGAAAGCTTTGGCATCTGCTACAAATTTTAGAGCAGATTCTTTTAAACGTTCTTCATATTCGTCTGTAGTTGTTTTGATTACAAATTTATCATAAAGCCCTCTTAGGAACTTATTAAATGCCTTATCTTCCCATCTTCCTTCATAATCACTTATAAGATCCACCTTAAGATCAAGCTTTAAATCTCCCTTATTGGTCTTAATCTTTTTTCCACCCCTCTCAATCTCAACATCTTCTAATTGAAGAATATGCCATTTCAACACAATTTTGTTTTGAAAATAATCGCTAACTTTCTTTTTTGCTTCCCACTTTATTTGTACTTCTTTTTTTCCTGTATCCTTTTCAGTATATTCTTTCTCTTCTAACTTATAGTCTCTATCCTTAAACCAAAGATAACAAAATTCGTAAAGTCCTTTAAATTCCCAGTACCCCTTCTTTTTTACCTTCTGTTCATAAACTTTTGATGCTTGACTCATTTTAAATTATAGAATAATGCATATATAAATCTTTTTGAAGTTTAATTCGTCCAATCTTCTAATTCTTTCTTAACTTTTTTTGACCAGATATTAACTATTTTCTGAAGAATTTCACTAATTTCTTCTTTTTGAATAGATCTATAAAACAGATTATAACCTCCTGTTGTGCTATTTATCTGTTGTCTTCTTATAAGTTTTCTCTCCCTTAATCTTTTTAAAGACCTCTGAGCCGTCGATAAATCTATTTTTAAGAATTTAGAAATCTCCTTACTATCCAAACCCTTCTTATTCTTAATTAAGAAATTTAAAATATTATAATCTGTTTTAGATAAGGCTAAACCACAACGGATAACTTCTTCTATGTCAAAGCTATGGCAGGCGAAATTTAACATTTCACAAAACTCCGTTTACTTTTTCTCTTAAAATATCTGGCGTAAATCCTACAACTCTTTCGACTTCTTGTCCATTCTTTAGAATAATTATGGTTGGAATTCCTTGTACATTAAAGGGTGCAGATAATTCTTGAAAATCATCGACATTTGCTTTTACAAAAGTTGCTTTTCCTTCAAATTCTTCTCCCATCTTCTCAAAGATTGGGCCCATCATCTGACACGGACCACACCAAGGTGCCCAAAAATCAATAACTACAGGCTTATCACCAGCTTCAGTTATTTCCTTAAAGTTTTCTGGATTTAGATGTATTATGCTCATTTTTTATCTCCGTTTAATTTAGTATACTGTGGCTAAATAACAGTACTTTATAAGGGTTTTGGAGAATTGCAAAAAATGTAATCTAAAATGCAGTCTTCGAAATTAGATTTCCCAAGAAAGAGAAAACGTCCGGAAGAGGACTCGAACCTCCGACATCACGGTTACAACCTTCTCTAATCCCTTAGAGGGTAGGACTATACCATTACCTTAGTGGAATCACATTAGGTAGCGAGTGTCTAGTCTCTGCACCTTCAATCACCTTCAAGAAAACATTTGTTTTCAAGTTCGCATATAATCATATGCGGTGTGAAAGCTTGGCTCAGGATTGCCTGTTCTAGGTTTCCCTGAATTTACTCGCTGTTCATCTCGGCGTTTCCCCCGAGAGCTGCTAACTTTTGATACTGAAAACAATCAATGTCTCACAGCCGTGCGCTCTACCTACTGAGCTATCCGGACATATAATCTATAAAATTAAGCCATTTTTAAAGCTTATGTCTTACTTAGAAAGACCCTTAATTGTATTACTCACCTTCTCAACCCTTATTCTAGCCAAAATTAATCCAGCCCTAATATTATCTAATTCCTTTCTTAAACAAGAACCAACATGTTTCCCCTTTAGTTCTGGAACCTTAACAGACACATAAGCTGCCTTAGCCATCCCTAAAATTCCCAAATACTTTAAAATGGCCTCCTTAACCTTTTTATCATTCTGACTAACAATAAAATATCTTCTTTTATCTCTTGCACTTGGTTTTAGATTTAATCTTTTTATCATCAAACTTATTCTTTTCTAATTTTCTCGGTAATCCATTTAGTTATAGAAAAGTCTTCTTTTTCTGTATTTGGTAAAACTTCTTTTTCCGTTTCCCCGACCTTAACAGCATTTCCAGCAAGGGCAACACTATCTTTCCCTATATCAAATAATTCGGCAGTTGTCTCTCCCAACCAACCAACATATAAATAAACAGCATTAACAATTCCTCTTGGAGAATCAAGATTTACCTCTCCAGATGAAAGAACAGAACTCATTGAAAGATAAATTAAAACTACAATAAAACCAAGAAGAGCTATTCTAAAAAGTCTAAAATGGTGTTCAAACTTAAAAAATAAAATTGCAGCAACTGCAAGAAAAACTAAAACTATCCAAAATATCATAAGTGAAAGAAGAATAGAGGGTTTATTAATTTTTTGGGAGGTTAAATAGTTTCAACATATGATCTAAAACCATCGCAAACAAAACAACCCTCAAGACCAAAGTTTCTAACGGCCTTTTTGTATGCCTTCATCATAGGAACATCTGCAGTTAAAATCCCATTTCTATCTCCAGAGTTTATTGCAGCAATCACCAACTCCCTATCTGGTTCTGATAAATCAGGAAATTGTGAAATAAATTTCTGAACTTCTAAAGATTCTGTCCTGTGTCTTGAATGTCTTGAATTTCCTTCTGAAAGAAGATCATATATCCTTCTAAATGAACTTAAACCTTTTTTAGCATTTTGAAAACGTTGATTACGAACATTACAATAAGTAGAACTACTTGAACGATTTTTGGATTTTTTATTTCTTCTCTTTAATTCCTTATAGTATTCTATTTCATTGAAAATTTCCTCAAGAACTAGAGGCATTGACAAAACTCCTCCCCTTTTTAAGAATAACTCACTAAAATCTGTAACCTTTTTCATAACCATAGACTCGTAAGAAAGATTATGCTTAAATTCTGAAGGACACCAGGAAAGTCCAGAAGTATCAACATAAACTAAACCTTTTCTTGGAAGGAAATCCACATTTATTTCATAATCTTTAGCCATTTTAAACCTAGAAAATAACCCTTTAAAAAATTAATTATACTGGAGAATATCATAAAAAATAAAGTTTCTTATCCAAACAAAGCCTAAACAAAACAACCCTAACTTTTTATACCCAAGAAACCTTAATTGATTATGACAAAAAGAGGAAATAAAATTTATCTATTTAGACATGGCCAAACAAGATTTAATAGAGATGGAATGTTTACTGGATGGACTGATTCCAGGATAACAAAAAAAGGAAAAGAAGATGCAAAAATTGTTGCCAGAAGATTAAAAAAGAAAAAATTCCAAATTGCAATTCACACAAGACTTACCCGTTCAAAAGAAACACTCAGCATTGTTATGAAAGACCACCCTGAATGCTCATTAATTCTAGAAGACGATAGAATGATTGAAAGAAACTATGGAAGACTTAATAGGCTAATGCACTGGGGAGTTGTTAGAAAATTTGGGACAAGAAAATATGATGAATGGCACAGAAGTTGGAACATTAAACCTCCAAAAGGAGAAAGTTTTGCTGATGTTGAAGTTAGAGTTAAAGATTTTATCAAAGATTTAAAGAAGTTCATAAAAAAGAATAAGGTGGATGTTGCAATTTCAGCTCACGGAAATTCAATTAGACTTTTTAGAAAGATTATGGAAAAAGCATCTCAAAAAGAGGCAATTGGTTGGTTCATCCCCTATGATGATGTATTTGAGTATAAACTTTAAGAATATTAAACTATCTTGATGTAAAACCTTGCACAGAATCTAGGTTTACAGGACAACCAGCCTGACGTCTTTGTTCTTGTTCTACTTGAGAATCTAACTCTCTTTTTGCTATTTTTTCTGATACAGATTTATACGCTGTATCTGCAGACCTTAAAACATTTAAACAATTAGATCTACCTGTAAAAACATGTCTTAAATCTCTATAATTTATAAGTAAATCATTTCCCAATACTTCTACCCTTGTAAATTCCCCACTAGGAGCTTTAAAGACATGGTCATGAAGTTTATGTAACCTACTAAGATATTCATAATCCATACTTTCAAAATATTCTCGTAAATTGCCACTTCCTCTAGCCATATATTAAATATCAAAAATAACTATTTAAACCTTTTGGTTTGTTACTATTAAAAAGATACAACTAATCAGACTTCCACAAACCATGTATATTACAATAGGCCCTAGCACTTATAGGTTCAAAAGAAAACTCTGCTTTTGGCTCTTCTTCAGGTTTTAGAAAAACTTTCGCAATTTCCTTTCCATCGGTTGCCTCTATCCATTCAATTGAATGTTCTTCAGTCATCGGGTGAGGAACCGACCCAACAGCTACAACATTTCCTTCAATAACTGGCTTATGCTTTTCCGTTTTACCTTCTTCATTTTGTTCTTCTTGTAATTTCATTGGTTGCCCACAACAAAAGACACCCGGTTCAGCACCGTGTAAAACTTCCACAATATTTCCACAAATTTCACACTTGTAAACTTCACTCTTATTTGTCATGATTTATTTTAGAAATTAGCGGTTAAAAGAGTTTTGGTATGCCTTATTAAGACCACAAAGCCGTCTTTACCGCCTCAACATATTTATTTTCTGAAGATTTCTTTTTCCCCTTTTCAGAACGAAATCCTCTCCTCATTCTATTCCAATCCAAGGGGCGGGAAAGAAGGTAATAAATCCCATGTTTAAGTCTTTCAATCACCGTTCTACCACCTGAATCTATTTCTAAATGATGTAAATGTAAATCTTTTGGAATTAAACCTTCTTGTTTTCCTTGTCTTTCAAATCGTTTAAATCTTGCATATTGGCTCTTATCTGTTGAAATCCCCACATTTTTTGTATTCTCTTTTTTAAAGATATCCGAAGAATAAAGAAGATTTTGAAGACTATTTTCAGAAAGACCTTCAATACTAATTTTAGTTGGGTCAACCCCGTGTTCTACTAAATTATCCACTATTTGTTTTGTCTGTCGTGGCTCATAACTTTGATCCTGAAGCTCTTGAACCGACCTTGGAGGGATAATTCCACTTACCAAAATCTCAGGTTTTCCTTTTTGTGAAAAATATTCTTGATAAGCCCTTACTGTTCTTCGCTTATTTTCTTTTCCACCAGTAGGAATAAGAATTGTATCAAGATCTTGATTAGAAACAAACATTAAAATACCAACTAAAATAAATCCTAAATAAAAAATAGAAATTAAATTGGCCCGGAAATTCCCAATTACAGCTCCGGTTATAGATATGCCAGATAATAAAACCCCTGTTAGGCCAAATATAAAAAACAAGAATCCTAGTTGTTTTTTCATATAATTAGAAGAATATTTAAGTTTATTAATTTAATCCATAGACTACTGCATTCTTACCCCCACACCCTTCAGCACATGAAAACATATAAAAACACCAATCTATAAAGTCTCTCATGGAAGTTTATGATGTCGTTATTCTTGGTGCAGGGCCAGCAGGTTTAACTGCCGGACTCTACAGTGCCAGATATGCTAGAAAGACAATTATTGTTGGCCAAGAGATTGGAGGCACCTGTATAAAAGGAGGAACCTATGAAAATTGGCCCGGAGAAAAAGAAATTTCTGGTTTTGAACTTATAAATAAAATTAAAGAACATGTAGAAAGCTATAATGTTCCAATAATTGCAAAAAAAGTCACAGAAATAAAAAAAGGAGGAGATATTTTTATAATTAAAACTGGGAAAGATGAAATTCGTGGAAAAACTATAGTTGTTTCTTTTGGAACAAAACACAGAAAACTAGAAATTCCAGGAGAACAAGAGCTTTTAGGCAAGGGTGTTAGTTATTGTGCCACCTGTGATGGAATGTTCTTCAGGGGGAAGAAAAATGTTGCAGTGATTGGCGGTGCCGATTCAGCAGCAAAAGCTGCCCTTTTCTTAGCAGATATCGTCGAGAAAGTTACAATTATTTATAGAAAAGGAGAGCTTAGAAGTGAACCGATATACAAAGAAAGAATTGAAAAAAAAGATAATATTGAGATTATTTATAATTCAATTCCAACAGAGATTCTCGGGGAAGAAACCGTTAAATCAATCAAATTAAATAATGAGGGAAAAGAAACAGAATTAGATGTTGAAGGGGTTTTTATTGAAATTGGTGCAATCCCTTGTAATCAGATGTTAACAGATTTAGGATTTGAACAGGATAAGGGATGTTATATAAAAACAAACAGAAAAATGGAAACTAACATTGATGGAGCATTTGTAGCTGGAGACATAACTGCAGGATCATTAAAACAAGTTGTTACAGGCGCTGGAGAGGGAGCAATGGCCGCACATTCGGCACACGAATATTTGCAAAAACTAAAAGGAGGTAATGAGTAATGGTTAATGTCGATAAGGAAAAATGCATCGGATGTGGTGCTTGCGTTGCTACCTGTCCAGAAGGTTTTGAAATGAAAGATGGAAAAGCAAAGGCTAAAAAAGAAATGCCTTGTAGTAAAGAAGCAGAGGCTGGATGTCCAGTTGGTGCGATAAGCGGAGCTTAATTTTATAAACTCCCCTCCCATAAACATTATTATTGGGAAAGGTGATAAATATAAAAGAAAATCTTCTATAAGTAAAAAAAGAACAAAAACATTAAATAGATTAAGAAAAACTTATCTAGGGATTATGTGGACTATGTTCACAAGCATTGTTATCGCTGCGATTTATGCTCTGGTCATAAGCAATTATATTATTCTTTTTACCTCCGTGATTGTAGGAGTTATTTTAGTTATGCCTTATTTTTTCAAATGGAAATATAATCTTGCCATCCCCATGGAAGTTGAACTTGTCATTTTGATATTCATCTATGCAACATTATTTTTAGGAGAAGCATTGTCCTTTTATCATCATTTTTGGTGGTGGGACTTAGTTTTACATGTGGGATCGGCAATAATTTTCGGATTCGTAGGATTTATAGTTCTTTATTATTTGTATGCCCACCATCAAGTTGAAAGCAAAGCCTATACACTAGCACTTTTTTCATTTTCATTTGCAATTGCCATTGGTGTTATCTGGGAAATCTTTGAATTCTTTATGGATTCTTCCTTTGGATTTAATATGCAAAAGTCTGGTTTAGTTGATACTATGGGAGATTTAATTGTAGATTCCTTAGGAGCCTTATTAGCAGCGAGTATTGGATACTTTTATTTGAGAGTTAAGCATACACTTGTGTTTAAGGATGTGGTGATGAAAATTATTAAAAGATAGGTTTAAATAGTTTCCGTGCTTACAAATAATACAAATAAATCACTTATAATAATAAAATGGGAGCAATAACACTATCTGTACCAAACGAATTAAAGCATGAAATGGATAAAGTCGATTGGATAAACTGGTCATCTATAGCCCGGAGAGCATTCGTAACCGCACTGAAGGATACTATTAGATTGGAAGCCATTAAAAAAGCTAGGGAGATCTCTGAAATAAAGGATGATGAAAGAAATTTTAATAAAGAATACGAAAAAGAATTATTGAAAATTACTAAGGGCTCTCGTGGAAAAGTCCAGACGGTGGAAGGATTCAATAAATGGTGCGAGTCTATATGAGAATTGATATTTCTAAAATAGAAAAGACCCTGATAAAATTAAAAGGTAAGGACCACATTATGTTCAAAAGATTACAAAAGAAAATTGTACAGATAGCTGAATGCGACTCATTTTCAATTAATCATTTTAAGAACCTCAGAAAGCCACTTAACCATCTAAAAAGGGTTCATATCGGAAGTTTTGTTTTAACCTTTCAAATTGATAAAGAGATAATTATTTTTGAAGACTTTGTGCATCACGATAAGGCTTATTAGAAAGAAGAGGGTTCTGAGGAGATATCTAAAATTATTAAAAGATAGGCTCAGAAAACCTTATAAACCTATATGAACAACCATTCATATGAAACCATCAACATATTATGTGTTTTTTAGTAACCTTGCAAGTCCACTTAGAATATCTATAGTAGAATCTCTAAAGAAAGCTCCTTCAAATGTCTCAGACCTATCAAAAACACTTAATGTTGAACAAAGCAAGCTATCCCATGCACTAAAAAACCTCAGATGTTGCAATATTGTAGACGTAAAACAAAAAGGTAAACAAAGAATCTATTCTCTTAATAAAAAAACAATTACGCCAATATTAAATCTAATAGATAAACACGCTAAAACATTTTGCAAAGGAGGTTGTAGAGGACAATGTCAGAAATGAATTTATACCTAGATAATGCAGCAACCACCCCTCTAGTCCCAGAAGTTTTAAAAGAAATAGAAAATTTCAATAAGAAATATTTTGCTAATCCCTCAAGTCAACACAAATTAGGAAGAGAAGTTAGAAAGAAAATTGAGAATGCTAGAAAGAAAATTGCAGAGTTTATTTGTGCAGAGCCTGAAGAAATTATTTTTACAGGAGGTGGAACAGAGGCGGATAACCTTGCACTTAAGGGAATTGCACTTGGAAATCCCACAAAGAAACACATTATAACGACCGTAATCGAACACCCTGCAGTTTATGACACTTGTAAACAATTAGAAAAAGAAGGATATGATGTTGATTATATAAGAGTTAATAACGAAGGTCTTGTTAATATTGAAGATATTAAGAAAAAAATAAAGAAAGACACCCTATTAGTTAGTGTAATGCATGTTAATAATGAGATTGGGACAATCCAACCAATAGAAGAAATTGGAAATTTATGCAAAGAGAATAAAGTTTATTTTCACACCGACGCTGTTCAAAGTTTTAAGAAATTAGATTTGAAAGTTAAAGAGTCTAATATTGATCTAATTAGTATTTCAGGACATAAATTTAATGGACCTAAGGGAATTGGCTTTCTTTATGCTAAAATGGGAACTAGATTGAAACCTGTAAATTATGGGGGGGGTCAAGAATTTAATTTTAGAAGTGGAACAGAGAATACTTCAGGGATAATTGGTTTAGCAAAAGCTCTTGATGTTAAGACTGATAAAGAAAAAATTAAAGAAGTTAGAGATTACCTAATTGAAAAACTTAAATCAATGAAAGGTGTTAAGATTAATGGTTCTTTGGATAAAAGAATTTATAATAATATCAATGTTTCATTTTATGGAATTGAGGGAGAAAGTTTAATGCTTTTACTCGATGAAACGGGAATCCAAGTTTCAACAGGTTCTGCGTGTTCTTCAAAAAAGCTTGAAGAAAGTAGAGTGCTCAAGGCCATAGGTGTTGATGAACTATATATTCATGGAAGTTTGAGAATCACCCTGGGAAATGATATGAATTTAGAAAAAGCTGATTATTTAATTAAACAAATTGAGAAGGGGGTTGAAAAATTAAGGGCAATGAGTCCTTTTAAATTAGAAGATGAATAAAATAAAAAAAGACCTAACATTTTATGAATTAATAAATGAATTTCCTAAAGCTGCAGAATTCCTCATGGAAAAAGGGTTAATGTGTGGTGGATGCCCCATGGCACAACTAGAAACTATTGAGCAAGGAGCCTTGGCGCACGGCCTAGATCCTAAAAAGTTGATTAAGGAATTAAATGAAATGGTGAAGAAAAATGAGTAATACAGATTACAATAAAAACATTCTCGACCACTTTCAAAATCCAAGGAATATGGGAGAAATAGAAAATCCAGATGCAGTTGGAAAAGTGGGTAATCCCTCCTGTGGCGATGTGCTCAAATTAACCTTGGAGATAAATGAAAATATAATTGAAGATATTAAATTTCAAACCTTTGGTTGTGCTGCGGCAATTGCCACCTCTTCAATGTTGACAACTATGGCGAAAGGAAAAACAATTGAAGAAGCTAAAAAAATTACCAATAAAGATGTTTCTGAAGCCCTCGGTCAATTACCCCCAATTAAAATGCACTGTTCTAATCTAGCAGCAGATGCATTACACAAAGCAATTGAGAACTTAGAATCTAAAAAATAGTCCATAACAAAATATAAAAAAAATATGGACTTACTACTTCCCTTAGTAATAAGTCCATGAGTATGATATTAAAAATCAAAAAGATTTATTTTTTCTTTTTCTTTTTAGCGGCTTTCTTTTTAACTACTTTTTTCTTAGCAGCTTTCTTTACTGGCTTCTTAGCGACTTTCTTTTTCTTCTTACCGCCTCGTGCCATCTTAGCTTCACACACATTACCTTTACCATCTACATAGTATAGACAACCTGCTTTACGCTCTACCACATTTTTTACAATTACTTTTCCCATTTTATCAACCTCCTTTTGATTTGATAACTTTCTCAGCCAAGAGAAGTATTTAAACCTTTCTGAACCTCCTCGAGAAATGCCACCATTATAGAGGGATTTCCAAAAGATATCTTCCTTCTCCTCGGAGATTTATCCTCCAAGGTTTCACGTCGATAACCTTGGTTATCTTCTTTCTATCGTCGAGCCAGACTGCCTTAAAGGGTTTACAAAAGAAAGAATGAATGGAGAATGACTGATTCGACCCCATATCAAATAATAGCGATGGAGATGTTCTTCTAAACATAAGTCCTGTTGAAAATATAGAAACAGGTTTAACTTTTAAAGTATGTTTTTTATTTTTCTCGTCGGTATATGTAAATGTTTGGAGTTTCATTTAATATTTGAACTTCCTTTCGTATTGTTTATGATTCATCCAATCTAGAATTACACATACTATTTTTATCTTATCACCTGTAATTGAATATAGCAACCTCCAAGCGTCCGGCAAATTATATTTCCAAATATTTGTAACGCCCATGTTTTTGTATTCTTTGAGAATCAACTTATCTGGAACTCTTATTCCACACTGGGGATTATTTTTTAACTCCAACAATGCCCTATTCACAAACCGCAATAGATCTTTTTCTGATTTGCTTTCTTTTAAAGAAATATATTGTTTTTTTACCCTCTCATCAATAAATCCTATCCTCACAGGTTTCATAGTTCTACCATAAGATTTTCTTTATCCAACCTTGCAATTAACTCAGGATTCCAAATCCAGGTGATAATTCCGTCTTTATCGAAGATAATTTTATTCATACTTTCAAGATAGGCCAAGATAATTTTAAATGTTCTCCACATCATTTTTTTAGGTAAATTTTTAAAAAGTTGAGTTGCTGTAAATTCCCCATCATGTTTTTCTATAAAATCTTCTACCCTTAATACCGTATCTAATTGTGGAGCACTTCCAATTACATTTCCATAAGTTTTACTAAACATTTCCACAATGTATTAATTAATACATTGTTATTTTTAAAGGTTTGGGTAGAGATTTTAATTTATCCATTTAGTTTTCTTTCTCCTTAGATACTCTTGATAAACTTTCTTCACATTTCTCTCATTAACAACATTATGATGAATAAATCCTCCGCCAAATGCCTTTGGAATATGCATCAATTCGTGAATAATTACTTTCTCCCTATCTTCTTCAGACATCTTATCAAATCTCTCAGAGATAACCTCGATTAAATAAAATCCTTTCCTTCTTCCCATTGCAATTTGCATTGCTTTTCCGAGAGCATGACACCGAGCAATAGTTCTCCTCGCTGTAGAACCCGTACTTCTTAGAAAACCAATATGCGCCAAATCTAAATGAGACCAACCCATAATATCAACTATCTCTTTAGCCTTTTTTCTGATATCGGGAGATTCATGATATTTTATTGGCATAAATCTTTTATACTAACCTTACTTATAAGCCTTATGAAATCATACACCAGATACTTACGTCTAAACACAGAAAAGGAAAGAGAAATCATCAACATTACAGCACAAATCCAAGATGCCATCAATTCTTCAGATGTAACAGAAGGCCTTGTCCTTGTGAATTCTATGCACATAACTTCAAGTGTGTTTATCAACGACGAAGAGGGAGGACTTAAAGAAGATTTTATGGAGTGGCTAGAAAACCTAGCCCCATATAAACCAAAACAATATCCGGAAGGATATAGACATCATAGAACTGGAGAAATCAATGGAGATGCCCATCTAAAAAGAACAATTATGGGAAGAGAAGTAGTCTGTGCAATAACTGAAGGAAAATTGGATTTTGGACCATGGGAACAAATATTTTATGGGGAATTCGACGGAAAAAGAGATAAAAAAGTAATGGTTAAAATTATTGGAGATTAGATTCTTATAATTCTTTGTCCTTTTTCCCCACAAATAAGAGAAACACCTTCAAGAACAGTTGTATATTCAAATGGAATTTTTTCAGGAAATCCAGGATTCTGAGAAAGAATTTCATAAAAAGATTTATTGGAATAACGCCTTATACGTGATCTCTGTGAAGCATTTTCATCAATCTGAATAAGTCCAAGATTAAACCCATTCTCTTCAGGACTATAATGGAGACTATCAGATTCTGCAATATTGTCTGGTAAAACAAGTCTTGCATTTAATAATTCTTCTGGTCTTTCTACTACTGCAGCTATTTCTAAACCATCCTTACGAACCTTCCCAATCTTATAATAACCACTAAATAAATTTGTAGATAAGAAAAATAAATCAAGTGCAGGCCCATCCCCAAAACGTGGTGTAGAAATATTGGCACCATTTGAGGTTAAATCCAGATATCTACCCCTCTCTTCAGAAGATAGGGGAGCTATATAAATTCCAAGATCAGATTTTTTTCCTCTAGTCATATCAAAAACAATTAACCCAACTTTAAAAGTATTTATGTTCTCAACTAGTCATAATCTCAATTCCGTCTCGGTGTTTCAATGCGTGATCCTTTCCAACGGGCATTTTTGTTCTAACATCCACAGCCTTAATAAATTTGTCACCAATATCTGTATGAAGATGGTATGCAAAATCTAAAGCCGTAGAACCTTCAGGTAAAAGAAAGCAATCTGGTAAAACATTCCCCTTGGAATCTGCAAGTTTTGAACCAGCAGGGAAAATTGCAATATATTTTAGAAGATCAAAAATAGCCTTATCTAAGATTTCTTGAACTCCAGTTGAACCAAACCTATCCAAAACATTTTTTTGAATTAAAATTAATGCTTCTTTTTGTTTTTCATTAACTTTATCTTCATGAATTTCAAATTTATTTTCTCCAGGAATATAGTTTATCATTCCAGCATTTGCTGCTTGCCTCAATGAAAGTTCTGCATCTGCAGAAGTTAGTATTATTTTGATATCTGGAAATTCTTTCTTTAATTTCTCCAAGTT